>R14__coassemble_105_pt1 | contig 70236 bp, 75 predicted proteins | sample R14__metabat2_high_PE_034 | metagenome-assembled genome bin R14
AAGCCCCCCACCTCTCGTCTCCCCCTTCTCCCGCCAGAGGCGGGAGAAGGGGGACGGGGGGATGAGGGCAGAGCCGCATGTTAACTGACCTTGCGCTGACGATGGCAGCGAAGCGCCATCGGGCACAAAACGAAGCAATAGGGGTCTGAGCTGTAACCCTTCAGCGTAAAACTTTTTTCCGAAAGCCCTTCCCAAACCGGAAAAAATGTGCTATACTGAACCACGATGCGGGTGTAGCTCAATGGTAGAGCGTCAGCCTTCCAAGCTGGTCACGTGGGTTCGATTCCCATCACCCGCTCTTTCCTCCCTGAAAAGGGAGGATTTTTTGTGCCGCAAAGCCGCCGCCCGTGAAGCACATGGCGGCGGCTTTGAAGCTGCTTCAGTCCAGACGGAGCCGGAGAGCGGGACGGACGGCCACGCTCTTCAGCGCCACGCCCAGGCCGAAGATGACGCCCGTATCGCTGACCAGCAGTGCCATCAGGGGCGTGTTGCCCCGGGAGCGCAGCCACCAGCGGGCATGCTCGCAGCGGATGTAGGTACCGTTGATGTTGGCATACTCCGTGGGCTCGGCCCGCAGGTCGGTCAGCAGCTCCTCCGCCTCCTCCCGGCTCAGCAGGAAGACGCTGTCCTCCGTATCCCGGTCGGTGGCGGTGGGCAGGATGCGCTCCCGTTCCTCCGGGGTGAAGGCGCTCTCCAGAAAGCTGCCGTTCAGCCAGCGCCGCAGGGTGCAGGAGCGCCAGCTGACGGCCTTGAAGGCGTCGTTGTACATCTGATAGTCAATGGCCTTGTCGCTCAGCAGCAGGGCCGCGCCGTCCCGCACCTCCAGCACCCGCCAGGCAATGGGAGAGCGCTCTTCCTTGCTTTCGCCCTGGGTCCAGGTGCCCAGGGTGACGATATCACCGGTGTTCATGCTTCACTCCTCAGACCAGCGCGTAGATCATGGGCCTCAGGTGCCGCTGCACATAGGCCTCCAGGTTGGGGGTGCGCTGATGCATATACACGGCGGTCAGCCGCTCGGCCGGATCCATCATGACCCAGGTGCCCAACACGCCGCACCAGCCGAACTCGCCCACGGAGCCGGGGATGCCGGCCTTTGCGGGATCGACCAGCGTCCGCACGCCCAGACCGTAGCTGTAGCCCTTCAGATAGCCCCAGTTGAAGTCCTTCTTCTGCGTCTCATCCAGCTGGTCCATGCGCATCAGGTCCACCATCTTGCGGGAGAGGATGCGCACGCCCTGACGGCTGATGCCGCCCGCGGTGAGGGCGGAGGCCAGCTTCATGTAGTCATCCGCCGTGGACAGCAGACCGCCGCCGCCGGCCTCATAGCGGGCCTGGGGACCGTAGCTGACCAGCGGTGCGCCGCCGGTGGGGAAGTCCGCCAGCCGATGCTCCTGCCCCTCGGGGCAGCGGAAGAAGGTGTCGTGCATGCCCAGAGGTTCAAAGATGTGCTTCCGCATGTATTCGCCCAGGGTCAGGCCGGACAGTACCTCGATGAGGCCGCCCAGCACATCATGGCTCATGCCGTACATCCAGTGGGTGCCGGGCTCGAAGGCCAGGGGCACGCTGCCCAGCGACCGCACCAGGGAGAGGGTGCTGTAGCCCTGCCCGGGATGCTTCGCCTCCAGCTCCGCCGCCTTCGCGGCCACCTGACGGGCGGTCTCAAAGCCGTCGCCGCCGTAGGGCAGGCCGCTGCTCATACAGAACAGGTCGCGGATGCGCAGCGTGTTCAGCGCGGGAACGGCCGCCTGCCGCCGATCGTCCCAGACGGTGGGACGGGCGTATTCCGGCAGATAGTCCCCCACGGGATCATCCATGTCATACAGGCCGCGCTCGTACAGCTGCAGTGCGGCGGTGACCGTGACCACCTTGGTCATGGAGAAGATGCGGAACAGAGTATCCGGCCGGGCCGTGCCGGAGAAGTGCCGGTACAGCTCGTCATTCCCGTGCCGCACGATGAGGGCGTTCCCCGGCACATCCAGCCGTTCACGCTCCTCAAGGAACGCTGTCAAAGCTTCTTCAATACGCATATGGACCGCCTCCGGAATCAAACTTGTGTGATGCGGTCAGTATACCACAACCGCACCTCTCCCGCAAGGGGGAATGTTGACAGCGGCCGCAAGGTGTATTATAATGAAAGGCGTTTTGCGAAGACAAGGAGGCGTCTGAATGCTGAAACGAATGCTGGCGCTGGCGGCCGCGCTGTGCCTGATGGTGAGCCTGGCCCGGGCGGCGGAGCCTGTGGCCATGGAATCCGCGGAGGCCATTGAGCTGCTCAGCGGCGGGACCTTTCTGACGGAGGGCACCGCGCCCATGTATTTCAAGGATCACACTGCCGGACACTGGCTGTATGTCAGCGATACCGTGCGGATCGAGATCACCCGCTACCGCTCCACATCCCCGCTGATGACCTGGTACATTGCCGATCTGCAGTGCGCCGAGGGCAGCACCATGTATACCCTCAGCTCCAACGATATGACCGGCAAGACAAACAATTATCCCCAGCGGATCGCCCAGGCCGGCCGGGCAGTGTATGCCCAGAGCAGCGACTTCTACACCTACCGCGTGGCCAACGACCGCTATCCGGGCATCATCATCCGCAACGGAAAGATCCTCTATAAAAAGAGCTATTCCAAGCTGGTGAACGCCCTGCCCAATCTGGCCACCATGGCCTTCTATTCCTCCGGCAAGGCGGAGGTGAACGAGGCCTGGGAGGTCACCGCCCAGGAATACATCGACAAAGGGGCCGAGACCGTGGTGGCCTTCGGACCGCTGCTCATTCGGGACGGCGAGATCCAGGACGTGACGGATGACGCCTACCAGCATAAGGAGCCCCGCTGCTGCTTCGGCGTCATCGGCAGGCGGCATTTCGTGGGCCTGCTGGTGGAGGGGCGCAAGTCACACTCCGACGGCGCGACCCTGGCCCAGTGCGCCGAGCTGCTGGCGGATTACGGCTGCTGGGATGCCATCAACCTGGATGGCGGCAACACCTCCGCCATGCTCTTCATGGGCGAAAGCGTGATGCTGAACGAGATGGGCGGCGTGGACGAGAACGACCGCTCCATCCCCGATGTGCTGTGCCTGGGTACATATTAAAGGAGGAAACGAGCATGATCCGGCTGAATTGCGATTATCTGGAGGGCTGCCATCCGGCGATCCTGGAGGCCCTCACCCGCACCAATATGGAGCAGACCCCCGGCTATGGCTGCGATGACCACTGTGCCCGTGCCGCCGAAATGCTCAGGGAGGCCTTTGCCTGCCCGGAAGCCGCCGTGCATTTTCTGGTGGGCGGCACCCAGGTGAACACCACCGTTATCGCCGCGCTGCTGCGGCCCTGGGAGGGCGTACTGTGTGCCGATACAGGCCACATCAATGTGCATGAGACCGGCGCCATCGAGTCCAGCGGCCATAAGGTGCTGGCCATGCCCGGTACCATGGGCAGGATCACCGCTGCCCAGGTGCGGGAGGCCGTGCGGCTGCAGGATGACAGCGAGCATGCCGTGAAGCCCGGCATGGTGTACATCTCCATGACCACCGAGGTGGGCACCGTCTACAGCCTGCGGGAGCTGACGGAGCTGCATGACGTCTGCCGGGAGCTGGGCCTGCCCCTGTATGTGGACGGCGCCCGCCTGGGCTACGCCCTCACCGCGGAGGGCTGCGATATCACCCCGGCTCAGCTGGCCGCCCACTGCGATCTCTTCACCGTCGGCGGCACCAAGGTGGGCGCTCTGTTCGGGGAGGCGCTGATTATCAACGACCCGTCCCTGTGTCCCCGGTTCCGCTATATGATCAAGCAGCGGGGCGGCATGCTGGCCAAGGGCCGCCTGCTGGGCATCCAGTTTGAAGAGCTGCTGCGGGATGAACTGTACTTCCGCATTGGTGCCGAAGCCAACCGGAAGGCTCTGCGGGTGAGGGACGCCCTGAAGGCGAAGGGCATCGGCTTCCTGGTGGAATCCCCCAGCAACCAGCAGTTCCCCATCTTCACGGACGCGCAGGCCGGGCTGCTGGCCGGGGATTTCGTGCTGGAGGACAACGGCCGCGTGGATGAAGGCCATGTCTGCCGGCGCATCTGCATCTCCTGGGCCACCACCGACGCCATGACCGACGCCCTGATCGCAGCCATCGAGAAGCTGTAAGCCCAAAAATTTCATTGGGGCGAATTTTTTAGGGGCCGTCCTCTGCCGAGCGGCCCTTTTTCTTTGACCGGAAGCGAAGGAAAAGACCGCCCCGAAAGGAGCGGCCTCCGGAAAAACCTTGGGTCAGTTGTCACGGAGCAGGCTGTAATCGGCGGAGCCGAAGCCCAGGATCATCAGGCAGATGGTGTTGAACAGCACCAGGCAGACGGTGAAGCCGCCGCTCTTGCCAAAGCGCCGGGACAGATGAATCATGCTGTACACGGTGTAGAGCAGGGAAACGATGCTTCCGATGAGCGACAGGAGACTGCCGAAGGTACCGCCGACAGCGGAGCCCACGCCGGCCAGCACACAGGAGGCCAGCAAGGAATACCAGAAGTAGGAGGCCTTCCAGCAGATACCTGCGAAAATGTGGAGATTGTAGATCGGGATCAGGGCCTTCCAGCCGGCCTGACCGGCCTTGGTGAAGATGCGCCACAGGGCAACGACGGTCAGGATGCCGAGGACGATCGCCACCCAGGAATAGGCGCCGATCAATGTGTAGACCTGCTTCAAACTGGTGTTCATGAATCAAAACCTCCCCAATCAATTTTGAAAATGACAGAACTCCTCCACTTCTATCATACAACTTTTTGGACGGATGTCAAGCGGAAAGGTAAAAGCCCCTTTCCTCCGGGGAGAAAAGGGACTGAAGAAGGACGGGATTACTTGGCGTTGCGGGCCTCCTGCCACAGGGTATTGTAGATGCTGAGCCAGTCGTCGCTCAGGTCGTTGTAATACTCGCAGCGGGCCAGCTCCTCGGAGGTGGGGTTCAGCACATACAGGCTGGAGTACTCCTCGCCCATCTCATCGATGGCGCCCTGGTTCACACTCATGTACCAGATCTCGGTGATGTTGATGACGGCGATGTCAGGGCGGCACAGGAAGTCAATGAACTTGTAAGCATTCTCCACATTGCGGGCGGAGGCGGGGATCACGGCGCAGTCGACCCACACATTGCTGCCCTCCTGGGGGATCACATAGCGCAGGTTCTCGTTCAGCTCAATGGCGTACTCGGCGTCGCCGGAATACACCAGGGCCAGACCGGCCTCACCGGCCACCATCTTGTCCTTGAACTCATCCAGACCGTAGGCCTTCACATAGCCGCCGGTCTTCTGGGCCACCAGCAGGTCGGTGGCGGCGCGCAGCTCCATGTAATCGGTGCTGTTCATGGAGTAACCCAGATACTTCAGGGCCACGCCCATGCCGTCGCGGATGGAGTCCATCATCAGCACCTGATCCTTGTACTTGTCGCTCCAGAGCACGCTCCAGCTCTGCACATCCGCCTCATCCACGATGTCGGGGTTGTACAGGATGCCCAGGGTGCCGGCCATATAGGGCACGGAATGGGCGTTGTTGGGGTCATAGGAGGGATTCAGCAGATCGCTGCGGATGTACTGGAAGTTGGGAAGCTTGCTGTAATCCAGCTCCAGCAGCAGGCCCTTGTTGGCCATGCGCTCCACGCAGTATTCCGAGGGGAACACCACATCGAAGGCGCCGGGGTTGGCTTCTACCTGCACCATCATATCCTCATTGGTGGTGAAGCGCATGTAGTTCACATGGATACCGGTCTCGGCCTCGAACTGGTCCAGCACGGATTCATCGATGTAGTCCTCCCAGTTGTACACATTCACGACCTCCTGGGCCATGGCACAGACGGGGAGCAGCAGGGCAAGGGTAAGCAGCACGCAGAGCAGCTTCTTCATGGGGCATTCCTCCTGTATTGCAGTTTCGGTCTATCCATACGGGTCATACCCGGAGGGATCAGTCGGTCAGGACACTGGAGCGGTGGTTGACGATGAGCAGCAGCACCAGCAGCACCACGAACATCATGGACGACAGGGCGTAGTACACCGGGGTGATGCCCAGCTTGGTGGCGGAATAGATCAGCGTGGACAGATTCTGCACCAGCGGGCTGGTGGTGAAGTAGGAGATGGTGAAGTCGTCCAGGCTCAGGGTGAAGGCAAGCAGCGCGCCGGTCACGATGCCCTGACGGCACTCCGGGATGATGACATGCAGCAGCGCGTAGGTGGGGGTGGCGCCAAGGTCCAGCGCCGCCTCGTAGGTGTGCTTGTTCATCTGCTTCAGCTTCGGCAGCACCGACAGGATGACATAGGGCACATCGAAGGAGATATGCGCCAGCAGCATGGTCCAGTAGCCCTTGTCCACCTTGGCGAAGATGAACAGCAGCATCAGCGAGATACCGGTGACGATGTCGGGCATGGTGTTGGGCAGATTGGTCAGCGTCATCATGATGGCCTGGGGGCGCTTCTTCATGGCATGGATGCCGATGGCGGCCAGGGCGCCGATGACGGTGGCGAAGATCGTGGCCAGCACGGCGATGGACACCGTGACCCACAGGGCGTTCATGATGGCGCTGTTGCTGAATAGCTCGGCATACCATTTGAAGGAGAAGCCCTCCCACTTGGCGCGGCTCTTGCCGGCGTTGAAGCTCTGCACGATCAGCACCAGGATGGGCAGATAAAGGAAGGCCAGGATGATGAACAGGTAGATCAGCTTCCACAGCTTCTTCATCACAGACCGCCTCCTTCACCGTTGGGATCGGCCTTGCGCAGGATGGCCAGGGAGATCAGGATCAGGATCATCATCACCAGGGACAGGGCACTGCCCAGCCGCCAGTCGCCCGCGGTCAGGAAGGTGGCCTCGATCAGGTCACCGAACATCTGGGTGTTGCCGCCGCCCAGCACGCGGGGGATGAAGAAGGTGGTCACGCTGGGCATGAACACCATGGTGATGCCGCTGATGATGCCGGGCACGCTCAGGGGGATGGTCACCTTGTACAGCGTCTGCATGGGGGCGCAGCCAAGATCGGCGGCGGCCTCCGTCAGGCGGTAATCCAGCTTGTTCAGGGAGGAATAGATGGGGAACACCATGAAGGGCAGGAAGTTGTACACCATACCCAGCAGCACGGCCTGCTGATTGTACATCAGCTGCTGCCTGCCGACGCCGATCCATTCCAGGAAGGTGTTGATGAGTCCGTTGTCCTAAAGCAGGCTCATCCAGGCGATGGTGCGCAGCAGGAAGTTCATCCACATGGGGATGATGAACAGCACCACCACGGAGGCACCAAGCTTCAGGCCCCGGTCCGCCATGAAGAGCGCGGCGGGATAGCCCAGCAGCAGACAGATGGCCGTGCACAGGAAGGCCATCCACAGGGAGTAGACCAGGGTGTTGATGTTCACACCGCCGTAGACCACGGTGGCGGCCACCTCATCGCCGGCCATGCCCCGCAGCCGCTCGCGCATGGCGTAGTTGCTGTCCCAGAAGGTCTTGAAGTTGTCCAGGGTGAAGGCGCCGTTGGCGTCCGTGAAGGCGTAGTAGGCGATCAGGAGCACAGGCAGGACGGTGAAGATGGCGATCCACAGGATGTAGGGCGTGGCGAAGAGGCTCCGCTTCATGCCCCGGTTGCGGCGGACGGAGAGCACGATGAGGCTGACGAAGCCCGCCAGGCCCAGGCCCATCAGTGCCCAGCCCCACCAGGGGACGGTCATATCATACATCGGCCTTGACCTCCATGGGCTGCATGATCTGGATGTTGAAGGGCACCACGGACAGGCCCACACGGCTGCCCTGCGGCTGCATGGCGGTGGAATGCACCTTGAAGACGAAATCGCCGGTGTCCACCATCATCTCATAGTGTACGCCCTTGAACAGTACGCTCTTCACGGTGCCCACCAGCTGGCCCACATCCTCGCCGACCACCATCATGTCCTCGGGGCGGACCACCACATCCACGGGCACATTCTCGCCCAGGCCGGAGTCCACGCAGGGGAAGCGGTGACCGGCAAACTCCACCAGCTCATCCTTCAGCATGGTGCCCCGCAGAATGTTGCTCTCGCCGATGAAATCGGCCACGAAGGCGTTTACGGGCTCATCGTAGATGTGCTTGGGGTCACCGATCTGCTGGATGTGGCCGTCCTTCATCACCACGATGGTGTCGCTCATGGTCAGGGCTTCCTCCTGATCGTGGGTCACATACAGGAAGGTGATGCCCAGCCGCTGCTGCATGCTCTTCAGCTCCAGCTGCATCTCCTTGCGCAGCTTCAGGTCCAGTGCGCCGAGGGGCTCGTCCAGCAGCAGCACCTCGGGTTCGTTCACCAGGCTGCGGGCGATGGCCACGCGCTGCTGCTGGCCGCCGGAGAGGGCGTCCACATGGCGCTTGCCGTAGCCCTTCAGGTTCACCAGGTCCAGCATGTAGTCCACACGCTTGTCGATCTCGGCCCTGCTCAGCTTCTTGATCTTCAGACCGAAGGCGATGTTGTCATGCACATTAAGATGAGGGAACAGCGCGTATTTCTGGAACACGGTGTTCACGCGGCGCTTGTAGGGCGGCAGGGAGCTGATCTCCTGACCGTCGAAGTACAGCTCGCCCCGGGTCGGCGTCTCAAAGCCGCCGATGATGCGGAGCGTGGTGGTCTTGCCGCAGCCGGAGGGGCCCAGCAGCGTGACGAATTCCTTGCGGCGGATGTACAGGTTGATATCATCCAGTACGGTGACGCCGTCATAGTCCTTGCCGATCCCCTTGAGATCGATCAGGTGTTCCTGTTCCACCATGGTGCATGACCTCCTGTGAGGCCGGCGTCAGAAGCTGGGCGGGGTGCAGATCCACAGCACCCGGGCCTTGCCCTTGCCGGCGTTCTTCAAATAGTGATTCTACCGGGGATGGATGCAGAAGGAGCAGCCCGAGCGGACGCGGGTCTTCTTCTCTCCCATGACGAGCCAGACGCTGCCGGCGAGGACATAGCCGAACTCCTCGCCCTCGCTGGGGCTGAGGGGATAGGTCTCGCCGTTTTCGCCCAGCTATACCAGGATGGGCTCCATGTCGTTCTTCTGGGCGTCCGGCACCAGCCAGGTGACGGAGCCGTGGAGGGATTCGTCATCCTCCTTGGTGAACATGTCCTGGGGCGTGAAGACGATGCGGGCATCTCCCTTGTCATTGAAGAAGTCCGCCAGGGTCACGCCGAGACACTCCAGCATGTCGGTGAGGGTGGCGATGGAGGGGGAGGCCAGGTTGCGTTCCACCTGGCTGATGAAGCCCTTGCTGAGCTCGCACCGGTCGGCCATCTCCTCCTGGGTCAGGTTGCGCTGCTGCCGCAGCTGCTTCAGCTTGTTGCCGATATCCAAGGCAGGTCATCTCCTTAGCATTGGTTCAGTATTTGTAAACCGCCGGTCACAGTGACGGGTTAAGCAAAACTAAACCGCGGGTCGAAGAGATTGGTTTAGCAAAACTAAACCGTGAAACGCGATATATTAAAGCACAGACCGGCCTGCGTGTCAAGGGGCGTCATAAAATTGTAATCATTTTTTTGAAAAACGGGCTGTTGCGGCAGCAACATCACTTTGATACTTGAAAAGCTGTTTTGCTTGCGGTATAATATACTTGGCAGGGTGTGGCCCTGCAGGAGGAATAAAATGTCGCCGAGAAAGAGAACAACGGTGGATCTGCCCGTCCTGCCGCTGCGCGGGATGCTGGTGTTCCCCAATGGAATGATCAATTTTGATGTGGGCAGGCCCAGGAGCATCGCGGCCGTGGAGGAAGCCATGGCAAAAAATCAACTGATCTTCCTGACAGCCCAGAAGGATGAAAATGTGGATGAACCCGGTGTGGAGGACCTGTATGCCATCGGCACGGTATGCCGGGTGATGCAGGTGATGAACCTGCCGGACGAAAATATGCGGGTGCTGGCGGAGGGCCTGGACAGGGCGGAGCTGACCGCCGTGGTCAGCGAGGAGCCCAGCATCCACGGCAGGATCCGCAAGCTGCAGGATGCTGTCGAGGACTCGGTGGAGCTGGAGGCCACGGTGCGGGCCACCCACGATTTCTTCGAGCAGTACGCCCGCATCAGCCAGCGGGTCAGCCCGGAGATCGCCTCCAATGTGGGTGAGCTGAACGATCCCTCCCAGCTGGCAGACCTGCTGGCGGCCAATGTGGTGCAGGAGCTGGCGGCGAAGCAGGCCCTGCTGGAGGAGCTGGACGTCCGCAAGCGTCTGGAGAGCGTGTGTCTGGTGCTGGCAAAGGAGACCGAGGTCGCCGATGTGGAGAAGCAGGTGCAGGCCCGTGTCCGCCAGCAGGTGGAAAAAAATCAGAAGGAATACTACCTGCGGGAGCAGCTGCGGGCCGTGCAGCATGAGCTGGGCGATACCGACGCCGCCGAGGTGGAGGAGCTGCGGGAGCGCATGGAAAAGACGCCTCTCAATGAGGAGGCCCGCCAGAAGTGCGAGAAGGAGCTGGACCGCCTGAGCCACATGGCGCCGGGCACCCCTGAGATCGGCATGACCCGCACCTACATCGAGTGGATCCTGGACCTGCCCTGGGGCAAGACTACCACCGATAACCTGGACCTGAACCGGGCCCGCAAGGTGCTTTCGGAGGATCACTACGGCCTGGACAAGGTGAAGGAACGCATCATCGAGTACCTGGCGGTGCTGCATATGAAGCAGGACATGAAGGGTCCGATCCTGTGCTTCGTGGGGCCTCCCGGCGTGGGCAAGACCAGCATCGTGCGGGCCATTGCCAGGGCTGTGGGCCGCAAATTCGTACAGATGAGCCTGGGCGGCGTACGGGATGAGGCCGAGATCCGCGGCCACCGCAGGACCTACATCGGCGCCATCCCCGGCCGCATCATCTCCGGCCTGAAGCAGGCGGGCACCGAGAACCCGGTGTTCCTCTTTGATGAGATCGACAAGATGGCCTCTGATGTGCGGGGCGATCCCGCCTCCGCCATGCTGGAGGTGCTGGACGCAGAGCAGAACAACGCCTTCCGCGACCATTACATGGAGCTGCCCTTTGACCTGAGCAAGGTGATGTTCATCACCACCGCCAACTCGGTGGAGACCATCCCGGGACCGTTGCTGGACCGCATGGAGCTTATCGAGGTGCCCAGCTATACATAGGAAGAAAAGCTTCAAATCGCCCGCCGTCATCTGCTGCCCAAGCAGATCGCCCAGCATGGCCTGAAGGAAAAGACCGTGAAGGTCAGCGACAAGGTGATGAAGGCGCTCATCGAGGGCTATACACGGTAGGCCGGTGTGCGTACCCTGGAGCGGACCATTGCCCGGGTAGTTCGCCGCAGCGTGGTGACCATGCTGGATACCGGCGTTCAGACCGTCACCGTGACGGACAGGGTGCTGCATGAGTACCTCGGCGCGGTGCGGTATCTCCGGGAGCAGCCGGAGAAGGAGCCCAGGGTCGGCATCGTGAACGGCCTGGCCTGGACCTCCGTGGGCGGCGAAATGCTGGAGGTGGAATGCGCTGTCATGCCCGGCAAGGGCGGACTGAAGCTGACCGGTCAGCTGGGCGATGTGATGAAGGAGAGCGCAGAGGCCGCCTTCAGCTGGGTCCGCGCCCATTCCGCGCAGCTGGGCCTGAAGGACGACTTCTACACCGACAGGGACATCCATATCCATGTGCCGGAGGGCGCGGTGCCCAAGGACGGCCCCTCTGCAGGCGTCACCATGACCACGGCCCTGGTGTCGGCCTTCACCGGTGTGCCGGTGCGTCAGGATGTGGCCATGACCGGCGAGATCACCCTGCGGGGGCGTGTGCTGCCCATCGGCGGCCTGAAGGAGAAGACCCTGGCGGCCTACCGGGCCGGCATCACCACCCTGCTGATCCCCCATGAGAATGAGAAGGACCTGGAGGACATCCCGGACTATGTGCTGAAGCAGTTCACCGTGGTGCGGACGGATGTGATCGAGGATGTGCTGAATGTCGCCCTGATGAAGCGGGAGGAGGCCTGAGCATGGAGATCAAGCAGGCTGACTTCATTACCTCTCTGGCGGATTACGGTCCCTTCGAGGGCATCGGTCTGCCTCAGCTGGCGGTGTGCGGCAAGAGCAATGTGGGCAAGAGCAGCCTCATCAACATGCTCTGCCGCCGAAACAAGCTGGCCCGGACCTCCGCCACCCCAGGCAAGACCAGGCTCATCAATGTGTTTGCCCTGCATACCGGCGACTGGGATCTGCATCTCATCGACCTGCCGGGCTACGGCTTCGCCAAAGTGGATAAAAAGTAGAAGGAACGCTGGGGCACCATGATGCAGCGGTACTTTGAGCAGTCCGGTGAGCTGATCCACTGCCTGTGCCTGGTGGATATCCGGCATGATCCTACGCAGGATGACATCGCCATGGCGGCCTTCCTGCGGGAGATGGGTATCCCCTATACGGTGGTGGCAACCAAGGCGGACAAGATCACCCGGGGCGCCCGCCAGAAGCAGCTGGCCCCCATCTGCCGCGCCATGCTGGTGCAGCCCTGGGAGGTCATCTGCACCTCCTCTGAGGACGGTACCGGCCGCGAGCAGCTGCTGACCCTGCTGGAGCAGCTGAAGGGTGAGCTGGAGGACCGGCCGCAGGCATGAATTTCATGAAAGCCGAAGCGGAAACGCTTCGGTTTTTTGTTGTTTTCGGTCAAATTGGGGCTTGACATCGGGCATTCAGGTAGTATAATAGCAAACCATGGAATATATAGAACGGCGTGATACCCGGGAGGGCGTCCGCCCGTATGAAGGAGGCTTCTTTAATGAGGCTGATCATCTGTCCGCGCTGTGAACTGAATTATATGCTGGAGACAGACAAGCTGTGCAAGATCTGTCTGAGGGACATGAACGCCGCGGCTATCCCCGAGGATGTGGAGCTTTGCTCCGTGTGCAACGAAAACCCCGTGGTGCCCGGCCGGGATGTGTGCGCCGCCTGCCTGAAGGAAATGAGCGGTCAGAACGGCGAGGAGGAGGCCGACGGCGAAGCCGTGGTGGATACCTCCGGCATCTCCGATATGGAGTCCATGGCCACCATGGATGAGATCATTCCCGAGGCGGATGAGCATCTGTCCGGAGATATGGAGAACGCCCTGAGCCTGGAATCCGTCCGCGAGGAGGAGGAGAAGGAGCAGGAGGAGGAAGACGCGGAGCCGGAGGAGATCTGACTTCACGAAAGGACAGAGGTGAGCTATGCGCCTGTTCGCGATCGGTGACCTGCATCTGCCGGGTGGCGACAACAAGCCCATGGATGTGTTCGGCCCCCAGTGGGAGGGGCATTTTGAACGCATCTGCGCCGACTGGCGGGAACGGGTCGCGGAGGAGGACGCGGTGCTTCTGCCCGGAGACTTCACCTGGGCCATGCAGCTGAAGGATGCCCTGCCCGATTTGGAGGCCGTGGCGGCCCTGCCGGGGCGAAAGCTGCTGTGCAAGGGCAACCATGATTACTGGTGGCCCTCCATGACGCGCCTGGAGCAGGCGCTGCCGGAGCACATGACCGCTCTGCAGCACAGCGCCGCCGACCTGGGCGACTGCGTGGTGTGCGGCACCAGAGGCTGGACCCTACCCACACCGGAGCTGCCCCTTTCCCCGGAGGACAGCCGGATCTTTGCCAGGTAGCTGATCCGCCTGCAAATGGCGCTTGGGGAGGCCGCCGGGCTGGCGAAGGGCAGGCCCATCGTGGCCATGCTGCACTATCCGCCCCTTTATGTGCAGCTGCGGGACACCGAGGTGACTGCCCTGCTGGAGAGGTATGGCGTCCATACCGCGGTGTACGGCCATCTCCATGGCAGCGGCATCAAGGCAGGCTTCAACGGTATCCATCACGGCATCCGCTACAGGCTGGTCTCCTGTGACAGCCTGGATTTCCGCCTGGCGGAGCTGGACCTGAGCCCTGTTGCGGAGGAAAATGTGTCGCAAATTTAATAAACCGCTCCAAAATATCACAAATGGGAGCCCCTCAGCCTCCGGCCTTGTGCCGGAGGTTTTTTCGCGCCACAAGATATGGGAAACGGATTTTACAAATATTACAATTATATGACAAAATGCAACAAAACAGAAAATGGAATCATATCAAAAGGGGTGAAAGAGCAGCCAAAAAACTTTTGACGAAATTGCGATAGGGTATTGCCAAGGCGCCAAAACTCGTTTATAATAAGCGGCGTAGGGGTGATTCTTCCCAATTTTGGGCAAATAAGTGGGGAAAGGTGGGATTGCCCGGTGGATGAGACCTTTGAAGCGCCTTCATCGACGGCGCAGTCCGGCCTGACCGAGGAGGAGCGCCTCCTGCTGGAGGAGGCGGACGCCCAGTACATCGGCACCTATTCCCACAGCCTGGACGGAAAGGGGCGGCTTGTGGTACCGCAGCCCTTTCGGACCATGCTGGGCCCGGGCTTCTTTATCGCGCCGACACGCGACCTGCAGGCCATCGGACTTTATTCCCGCCTGAACTGGGCAAGGACCCGGCGGCGCTATGCCCAGCTGGACCCGGTAAACGATGATGTGCTGGGCTTTCTGGAGCAGTTCACCGCCCTGTCCTTCCGGGACCAGGAGTGTGATGGCCAGGGACGCGTGCTGCTGCCCACCATCCTGCGGTAGCTGATGCTGGAGGACGAGAAGGACCTGGTGGTCAGCGGCGAAATGGACCATGTCCGCGTCATGAGCGCGGCGAAATACAATGAACGCTTCAGAAGCATTCGCAGCGGTATGGCCGACCGCATGAAGGCGATCGACAGGCTGAGGCTCCGGGCCATGACCGGGGCCGGCGATGAGGGGAGGTGACGCAGATGGCTCGAAAAAGGAGACGCTCGAAGCTGGTGGGCACGGAGCACAGGATGTTTCGCAATGTGCGCGCCAGGACCAATCGCTTTGAGTGGGGCATGATGGCTGACAAGAACATCTGCGGCAGCCCCATGAGCGTGTCTGCCCTGGCCTCCGGCAGGCTGGAGGGCGAGGGCGAGACGGGGCCGGGTCGTGCCGACACCCGCCCCGTGGTCAGCCGGGTGGAAAGACGGTATGATGAGCGGGGCAGGCTCCGCTCCCGCCAGGAGAGCAAAAGCCGCATGGCACCTGCCTTCTCCGGGAGAGGGGTCCGCACTTCGATCTTTGCGGGTACCCTGGCGGCGGTCACGGCTGTACTCAGCATCATGGCGATTTCCAGCCAGCTGAGCATCAACCGACAGGCTGCGACCAACGAGCAGCTGCGGAGCGAGCTGGAGCGCGCCACCGCCAGCTGTACCGCCCTGCAGGCTCAGATCGACGAGGCCCAGAACGAGGTGGATGTGGCCTACAGCGCCAAGGATTACGGCCTGGTGTCTGCGGGCAGTCTGCCCGTGATCCTGCTGCAGGCGCCGCAGGAGGCGACGGTGATTCCGGTGACGGGAGCAGCCAGGCTTCCGTCGGAGGTGCTTGCCGTCATCCTCGGTCAATGAAACGGAGGGAACGCTGATGAAGCTGCGGGAGCTGCTGCGCGATATGCCCTATCTGCTGGACACGCGGGGCGACCTTGATACATAGATCACGGCGGTGACCAACAAAAGCAAACAGCAGACGCCGGGCGGGCTGTTCTTCTGCATTCCCGGCACACGCTTTGATGCCCATGACTTTGCGCCGGAGGCGGTGAAGAACGGCTGCGCTGCCCTGGTGGTGGAGCGGTATCTGGATCTGCCGGTACCTCAGGTACGGGTCTCCTCTCCCAGAGGCGCTGTGGCCCGTATGGCGGCAGCCTTCTACAGGCATCCGGCCCGAGGCATGCGCCTGGTGGGCATCACCGGCACCAAGGGCAAGACCACCACATCCTATCTGGTCAAGGCCATCTGCGAGCAGGCCGGCATGAAGTGCGGCCTTATCGGCACCACGGGCAACATGATCGGCAATGAGCATCTGTCCTCCAGCCTGACCACGCCCGATCCCATCGACCTGCAGGCAACGCTGCGGCTGATGGCGGATAACGGTGTGCAGGCCGTGATCATGGAGATCTCCGCCCATGCCATCGATCAGCTGCGGCTGGACGGACTCAGCTTTGAGGTGGGCTGCTACACCAACCTGAGCCAGGACCATCTGGATTACTTCCACACCATGGACAACTACCTGGAGGCCAAGCGGAAATTCTTCACAACCGGCCTGGTACGGAACGGCGCCTTTAACGCGGACGATGAGACCACAGCCCGGGTCATGGAGGGGCTGACGATCCCCAGCCTGACCTACGGCATCTGCCAGGAGGCAGACCTCTTTGCCAGGGATATCGAGATCACCGAGAACGGCCTGAGCTTCACTGCCAACCTGCGGAATCTGGAGAATATGAGCGTCAGTCTGCAGATGACAGGCATGTTCAATGTGTACAATGCCCTGGCCGCGGCGGGCTGCGCCATGATCATGGGCATCCGTACGGAGGACATTCGCCTGGGCCTGCAGAGCGTGAAGAATGTACCCGGCCGCATTGAGATGCTGCCCACAGGCACGCCATACAAGGTGATCCTGGACTACAGCCATGTGCCGTAGGCCCTGAAGAATATCCTGGTCACGGTACGCGGATTTGCGAAGGGAAGGGTCATCTGCCTCTTCGGCTGCGGCGGCGACCGGGATCGGGGCAAGCGGGCCATGATGGGTGAGATCGGCGGGCAGCTGGCGGACCTGTGCATCCTGACCAGCGACAACCCCCGCACGGAGGATCCCATGGCCATCCTGAGCCAGATCGAGGAGGGCATCCGCCCTACCGGCAAGCCCTATGTGGTCATTGAAAACCGGCGCGAGGCCATCCGGTATGCCCTGAATGAGGCAAAGGAGGGCGATACCGTGGTGCTGGCAGGCAAGGGCCATGAGACCTATCAGGAGATCATGGGCGTCAAGCACCCCTTCGATGAGAAGAAGGTCGTGCAGGAGCTGCTGGAGGAAATGACGGCAAAGTAACATATGAAAGGCGCAAGCCGTGAAAACGGGTTGCGCCTTTGCCGCGAAAGCAAAAGCCCGGCCTCAGAACGGGCGGAAAACGAAAGGAAGCCTGAATATCATGATCAGAATGGCGATTGCGCTGGTGCTGTCCTTCGGCATCGTGCAGCTTGTGGGCCCCACGATCCTGAAGAAGCTGCGGGAGCTGAAGATCAAGCAGACCATCTATGAGCTGGGCCCGGCCCATCAGCAGAAGCAGGGCACGCCCATCATGGGCGGCTTCATGATGGTCATTGCGGTGACCGTGTCCAGCCTGGTCTGTCATCCCGCCCAGTGGAACGGCGGCTGGGACTTTACCCTTGCCCTGCTGGCGGTGTCTCTGCTGAGCATGCTGGTGGGCCTGGCGGATGACTGGATCAAGGCCGTGAAGCACAGGAACCTGGGCCTGAACGCGAAGCAGAAGCTGCTGGGTCAGGTGGTGGTGGCCATTGCCTTCTCCTGCTACTGCTACTTCAGCCCGGTGGTGGGCTCCCGCATCATCATCCCCTTCGTGAATGTGGAATGGGACCTGGGCATCTTCTATATCCCGCTGATGGTACTGCTGATGCTGTTCATGATCAACAGCGCCAACCTGCAGGACGGTCTGGACGGCCTGATGTCCACGGTGACCTGCGTGGGCAGTGTGGGCTGGTGCGCCCTGGCGGTGTGCATGAGTCTGGCAGGCCTGGACGGCAATACGCCTGCTTCACAGCTGGGCAGCATTGCCGTGTTTGCCCTGACGCTGACCGGTGCCACCATGGGCTTCCTGCGCTTCAATTACTATCCCGCCAAGGTGTTCATGGGCGATATGGGCTCCATGTTCCTGGGCGGCGCGGTGGTGGGCATGGCCATGCTGCTGCGTCAGCCGGTGCTGCTGCTGTTCATGAGCATCGGCCCGGTGCTGTCCTCCCTGAGCGTGATGCTGCAGCGGGGCTATTTCAAGTACACCAAGAAGAAGTACGGCGAAGGGCGGCGCATCTTCAAGATGTCGCCCCTGCACCATCATTTTGAAAAGTGCGGCCTGACAGAGCCCCAGATCATCAAGCTCTACGGCGTGGTGACCGGCATCCTGTCCATCGTGGCCGTGTGCTCCACCGGCCTTAAGCTGTGGTGAGTGAGAAAAGGAGTAAGCCGATATGAATGTGAACGGAAAGCGTGTGCTGGTGGTCGGTATGGCCCGCAGCGGCGTGGGAGCTGCCCAGCTGCTGTGCAAGAACGGCGCTCTGGTGACGGTGAATGATAGCCAGAGCCGGGCTGCCCTCAAGACGGATCTTTCTCCCCTGGACAGCCTGCCCGTGACCTGGGCCCTGGGCCGCCCCGCCATGGAGCTGCTGGAGGGTACCGACATCCTGGTGCTGAGTCCCGGTATCCCGGATAAGGCAGCCTTTGTGGTGAAGGCGAAGGAGATGGGCATCGAGGTCATCGGCGAGGTGGAGCTGGGCTACCGGCTGGCGCCCGGTGAGCTGGTGGCCATCACAGGCACCAACGGCAAAACCACCACTACCACGCTGGTGGCGGAGATGTTCAAAAACAACGGCCGCCGCAGCTTCGCGGTGGGCAACATCGGCGACAGCTACGCCGGTGCTGGTGTGGTGAGCACCCCCGAGGATGTGATGGTGTGCGAGGTCTCCTCCTTCCAGATGGAGACGGCCTCGGAGTTTCATCCCACTGCCGCGGCCCTGCTGAACATCACCGAGGACCATCTGAACCGCCATGGCACCATGGAGGTTTATACGGAAATGAAGATGCGCGTCTTTGCCAACCAGACGGCGGAGGACTACGCCATCTTCAACGCGGACGATCCCGCCCTGGCGCCGCTGCCGGCAAGGGTGAAGAGCCATGTGCTATACTTCTCCAGAAAGGCTGAGGTGGCTGAGGGCGCCTTCGTGCGGGACGGCGTGATGATCATCCGGCTGAACGGCGCCGAGACGCCCATTCTGCCGGTAAAGGAGATCTTCATCCCCGGCCCCCACAATCTGGAGAACGCCCTGGCTGCGGCCTGCATGGCCTTCTGCCGCGGAGTGCGGCCCGAGGTCATTGCCCATACACTGCGCACCTTCCGGGGCGTGGAGCACCGCATCGAGACGGTGCGGGAGCTGGAGGGCATCCGCTATATCAACGACAGCAAGGGCACAAACGTGGACTCCACCCTGCGGGCCATTCAGACCATGGACCGGCCCACGGTGCTGATCCTGGGCGGCAGCGACAAGCATTGCGACTTCACTCCCATGGTGAAGGAGATGCTGTCCTCTCCCTGGATCCGGGAGGCGGTGCTCATCGGCGTGACCGCGGATCAGATCCAGCGGCAGTGCCTGGAGAACGGCTACACCGCCATCCACCGCTGCGCCACCCTGAAGGAGGCTGTCGACAAGGGACGCGAGCTGGCTCAGTCCGGCTGGAACGTGCTGCTGTCCCCGGCCTGCGCCTCCTTCGACCAGTTCTCCGATTATGAACAGCGCGGCAGGATCTTCAAGTACCTGGTGAATTGCCTGAAGTGACGGGCACCGGCATGAATGGGAGGTGAGCCCTGTGAACAACGATCCGCAGAACCGGCGAAGGGATCCATTACTGGGACAGGGCCCGGTGCAGCCTCCCATTCAGCCCGGCACGGATGGCTACTATGGCAACGGGAACGATGCCCGTGATCTGCCGCCGGCGGACTGGCAGAGGGAGGGCTACCACCTGGAGGACCAGCCTTGCGATGACGACGATGCCTGGGTGGTGGACGATCAGACGGATGCCCTGCTGGGGCCGCCTGAGGATGATGACACGCCGCCCGTGGATCCTGCGCTGGACGTGGACCCCATCAGTGATGCCGGCCGCAGGGATGAGCAGTCCTTCCGGGCGGACGCCTTTTGGGACAGGGTCACTCCGGAGAGCGGAGCGGTGCCCAGAGTGGGAGAAGAGGAACAGCCGGAGGAGCAGAAGCCGGAGGAAACGGCAGGGCAGATCTCCGGTCCCCATGCGCCGATGCAGGCCCAGGCGGGGCGGCGGACGGTGGTGACGGTGCTGGCAGTCCTGCTGGCGGTGATCGCGGCGGCCCTGGTGGGCGCCCGCTATGTGCTGCGCATCGACACAGTGGAGATCGTGGGTAACAGCCGCTTCACCGATGAGGAGGTGCGGAGCATCGCGGGGCTGCAGCCTGGCATGGGCCGCTTTGAGATCAGCGAGGACGCGGTGAAGGCCAACATCGCCTCCAACCATTATCTGCAGTTCGTCAGCCTGTCCTTCGGCGACCACAGCGCCACTCTGACGGTGCATGAGCGCGTCGCCATAGCCTATACCGATGTGCTGGGCATCTATTATACCCTGGACAGCCGTGGCATGGTGCTGGAGGAGTACACCGATGCTTCCGGGCTGGAGGACCTGGTGCTGGTGGACAAGCTGTCGGTCTCCAGCTGCATTCCCACACAGTACATCACCTTCCGCAGCAGCGAGACGCTGAATGTGTACATCCAGCTGATGATCGAGATCCGGGCCATGGACCTGCAGCAGGAGATCCGCTCCGTCAACATTGATGATCTGACGAATATTTCCCTCTACACCCGTGACGGCTACTTCGTTCACCTGGGTGATGAGACCTATCTCCATGGCAAGCTGAATGCCATGCTGCTGGTGCTGCAGGAGCTGCGGTCCTCCGGCGAATATGAAAGCGGAGGCACCATCGATGTGTCCAATCGTGCCTATCCCACCTATGACCCACCTGGCTCGTAAATATTTCTGTAAAAAAAAGACATAAAAATGTAAGAAACTCCCGCAAACCCTCTTGCAAAGGGGGACGGAAATCATTATAATATACTGTGGAAGAACAGATTTGAGCCATCCGGCGGCGGTGCCTCTGTCCCGGATGTGATCTTATGCGCTTCACCTGCCATCAGCGGGGGAGCGGCAGGGGGTATGCAGGCTTTATGAAGACTACGGTTGCGGCCATTGACTTTGGCACAAGCAAGATCGTCACGCTGATCGCGGACCACAGCAATGTGACGCGGTGTGACATCCAGGGCGCAGGCATTGCACCCTATGACGGCTTTTTGAAGGACGGCTGGAACAACCCCGGCGAGCTGAATGACCAGATCCTGGCCTCCATCCGGGATGCGGAGAAGCAGTGCCGCCGCACGGTGCGCAACCTGAATGTGGGCGTGCCGGGCCTGTTCACCAAGGTCTATGCCACGGAAGCCCGCGTTCGCCTGAAGGGTACCAACCCCAATGTGACGGGCGGAGACATCAAGGCCATCTTCAAGGAGGCGGAGGAGAATCTGCACCTGGAGGCCTCCAGCGGCGTGATCATCCACTCCAGTCCCGCCTGGTTCATGGTAGACAACGGCAAGAAGACCCTGGAGCCCGTGGGACTGAAGGGCCAGGAGCTCTCCGCCCTGATCTCCTTCGAGGTGGCGGACAGGTTCTTTGTGGACGAGGTGAACAACCGGCTGATCTCCATGGGCTATCAGGTGGAGGGCTTTTACTCCACCGTGGCCGGCGAGGCCATGCTGTGCCTGCCTGAGGAGGACCGCGACCGCACCAGCGTGCTGATCGACATCGGCTACCTGACCACCGACGTGATGGCGGTGGAGGGCGACGCCTTGATGTATCTGGGTACCGTGGAGATGGGCGGCGGCAACATTGCGGCCGACCTGGCCATGGGCCTGGATATCTCCCTGCGTGAGGCGGAGGAGAAGATCAAGCGCCAGTATGTGTACTCCATCGATGTGCCCGGCGAGACCTTCGAGCTGCCCGGCGTGGATGGCCAGAAGGCCCGCTCCTTTACCCGGCAGGAGGTCACCGACATCATTACGCCCCGGGTGGACGAGATCGCCGAGGAGATCCAGAAGCTGCTGGAGGACAGCGGCATCCGTCTGGGCAACTGGAGCAACATCTACCTCACCGGCGGCGGCCTCTCCTTTAACCGCGGAGGCAAGGATTACCTGGCCACCAGGCTGGGCAGGCCCGTCCGCGATATCTCCAAGCGCACCACCACGCTGAACAGCCACGCCTACTCCAGCGCGCTGGGTCTGATGGATCTGATCATCAGCACCATGGAGCAGACGCAGCAGCAGCCTGCCTCCGGCGGCCCTGTGGGCTTCATCAGGGGCCTGCTCGGCCTGTGATGCTTATATAATCAGGAAGCTCTGCCCTGTAAGGGCGTCAGGATAACCAAACCTTTGTGAAAGTCAGGGGGATAAGGCTGTGATTGAATTCCAGTACGATGATCAGAACAATTTCGCCTCCATCAAGGTCGTGGGCTGCGGCGGCGGCGGCAACAATGCCGTGAACCGCATGATCGACGCCGGTGTGCGGGGCGTGGAGTTTATTGCCGTGAACACCGACCGTCAGGTGCTGGCCGTTTCCAAGGCCACCACCCGTATCCAGATCGGTGAGAAGCTGACCAAGGGTCTTGGCGCCGGCGCTGTTCCCGAGGTGGGCCGCCGTGCCGCCGAGGAGAGCCGCGAGGAGATCGCCCGGGCGCTGGAGGGCGCTGACCTGGTGTTCGTCACCGCCGGTATGGGTGGCGGCACCGGCACCGGCGCTGCGCCCATTGTGGCCGAGGTGGCCCGTGACATGGGCGCCCTGACCATCGCTGTGGTCACCAAGCCCTTTGCCTTTGAGGGCAAGCAGCGCATGAAGAACGCCGAGGCCGGCATCGCCGACCTGAAGCAGCATGTGGACACCCTGGTGGTGATCCCCAACGACCGCCTGCTGCAGGTGGCCAGCAAGGGTACCACCATGCTGGACGCCTTCCGTATGGCCGATGATGTGCTGCGCCAGGGCATTCAGGGTATCAGCGACCTGATCGCCGTGCCTGCCCTGATCAACCTGGACTTTGCCGATGTGAAGACCGTCATGGAGTCCGGCGGCATGGCCCATATGGGCATCGGTGTGGGTAAGGGCGACGGCCGTCTGGCCAGCGCTGCCAAGGATGCCATCTCCAGCCCGCTGCTGGAGACCAACATCGACGGCGCCCGTGCCGTGCTGATCAACATCACCGGCGGCAGCGACATCTCCATCATGGATATCAATGAAGCTGCCAACATGATCATGGAGGCCGCCGATCCCGACGCCAACATCATCTTCGGCGCCGGCATCGATGACAGCATGTCCGATGAGGTGCGCATCACCGTGATCGCCACCGGCTTTGAGAAGACCCCTTTCCCGCCGAAGGAGCCCGCCAAGAAGCCCCGCGAGATCGAGCGTGAGCGTCTGTTCGGCAGCAGCTTTGCCGGCGGTACCTCTGCCAGCTTTGCCGGCTTCACCGCCGCTCCCGTGAACTACGCTGCCGATGGGTATGATGAGACCCTGTCTCCCGTTCAGCAGCCTGTTGCCCAGGAGCCTGTGTTCCCTCAGCGGCCCTCCATGGGCGTGCCTACGCCCGCCTATCAGGCGCCGGCCTTCGGAGGCTTCCAGAATTCCCAGCCCATGCCTCCCGTGCAGCCCCAGCAGCCTGTGGCTCAGCCCGCTGCCCCCTATGGACAGAGCTCCCTGTTCAATCAGCCTGTGCAGCAGCCCTATCAGCCCACCTTCGGCAACACGGGCACCCGGCCTGCCGTGGCCCCCGCTGAGGCGCCTGCCGCGCCTGTCCAGCCTGTCGCTGCCCAGCCCGCAGCAGCGCCTGCTGCGCCGGTGGCCAATCCCAACATGGAGAAGGATACCCGGGGCGTGCCCGCCTTCCTCCGCCGCAACAAGAAGTAACGCATATCAGACGGACGCCCGACGACAAGCCGGTGCGTCCGTTTTTTGATGACAGAGAGGAAGAACAGAGCATGAAGCGAATCTATTTCGTTCGCCACGGTGAGTCGGAATGGAATGTGGCGGACAGGATCTGCGGAGCCACCGACATCCCGCTGACGGACAGGGGCCGTGCCCAGGCGGTGGAGACCGGCCGGCGCATCCGGGAGATGGGGATCTGTGCGGAGGGCATCCTGTATTCGCCCCTGAGCCGTGCTGCCGAAACGGCGCAGCTGATCGCCCGGGAGACAGGCCTGCCGGCGATGCCGGAGCCCCGTCTGACGGAGCAGCGCTTCGGCATTTGGGAGGGGACCAGCCCCAGGCGCAGCGAGGGCTTCACCCTGGCCAAGCAGCAGTTTGTCAGCCGTTTCGGCAACGGCGAGTCCATGCTGCAGCTGGCCCAGCGGGTCTACAATCTGCTGGACGAGCTGCGGGCGGATGACACCCGGAAATCGGTGATCCTGGTGGCCCACAACGGCATTGCCCGGGTGGTCTGCTCCTATTTCAACGAGATGACCAATGAGGGCTTTGCGGATTACCATGTGGGCAACGCGGAGGTCATTGGGTTCGACTTTCTCTGAATTCGCATGGCGTGTATTCAACAGAAAAGAGGGAGAGGATTGACCTGCGTCATTTCCTCTCCCTGTTTATTTTACTTTTTTGCTTCCCGGTGCTTTGAATGTGCCATTTACTTGGTGGTCTGGAAAATATCCCTGGCGTGCTGGCCGGAGGTCTGCACCACGGATATGGCGGTGCGGAGAGCGTCCAGGTCGGAGGGGCTCATCTTGTCGGGACGGGGCTTGAGGGCCCGGCGGAGGGCATCACAGTCGGTCTTGAGCTGTTTTTTCTCAGCCTTGTCCAGCTGCTTGGCGCAGACGGCCATGGCACGTTCGGTCTCGCTCAGCAGCTGATTGCCCTCACGGCTCAGCTCGATGGCATCCCGGCGGATACCGTCCTGGGCGGCGTATTGCTCCGCGTCGCGGCGGGCCTGCTCCACCTCAGCGTCGCTCATGCGGTCGTTGGCGGTGATGGTGATGCTCTGGGCGCGGCCTGTATCCAGATCCTTCGCGCTGACGGTCAGGATGCCGTTGGTATCGATGTCAAAGGTGACCTCGATCTGCGGCACACCGGCGGGGGCTCTGCGGATGCCGCCCAGGCGGAACTTGCCGATGGTGCGGTTGTCGCGGGCCATGGGGCGTTCACCCTGCAGCACATGGATCTCCACGTTGCTCTGATATGGCGCGGCGGTGGAGAAGATCTGGGAGTAGTGTACGGGCAGCGTGGAGTTGCGCTCCACCAGCCGGGTGGCCACGCCGCCTACGGTCTCGATGGAGAGGCTCAGGGGCGTCACATCCAGCAGCAGGATGCCGGTGCCGGGGCCCTTCAGGGCGGTGTTGGTGCCGGAGAGCTCATTCTTCTGGTGCAGGGTATTGGCCTGGATGGCGGCGCCCTGGGCCACGCACTCGTCCGGGTTGATGGAGCGGCTGGGCTCCTTGCCGGTCAGCTGGCGCACCTTCTCGGCCACGGCGGGGATGCGGGTGGAGCCACCCACCAGCAGGACTCGGCCCAGCTCGGAGGCGGCGAGGCCGGCATCATTCAGGGCGCTCTGCACAGGGCCGGCGGTCCGGTCCACCAGATCGCGGGTCAACTCGTTGAACTTCGCCCTGGTCAGGGTGGTCTCCAGATGCACGGGGGTGCCGCCGTTCATCATCAGGAAGGGCAGCTGGATCATGGCGTTCTCGGAGGAGGACAGCTCCTTCTTGGCCTGCTCGGCGGCCTCACGGATGCGCTGCATGGCGGAGGGGTCCCGGCCGGGGTCCTGACGGTGCAGCCTGCGGCACTCACCCAGGATCCAGTCCACCACTCGCTGGTCGAAGTCATCGCCGCCCAGGTGGTTGTCACCGGCGGTGGCCAGCACCTCGATCACATTGTCACCGATCTCGATGATGGACACGTCGAAGGTGCCGCCGCCCAGGTCGTAGACCATGATCTTTTGGGCGGCGCCGTTGTCCAGACCGTAGGCCAGGGCGGCGCTGGTGGGCTCGTTGATGATGCGCAGCACGTTCAGTCCGGCAATGCGGCCCGCGTCCTTGGTGGCCTGACGCTGAATATCGTTGAAATAGGCAGGCACGGTGATTACCGCGTCGCTGACGGGCTCGCCCAGATAAGCCTCGGCGTCGCTGCGCAGCTTGCGCAGGATCATGGCACTGATCGTCTGGGGATTGAAGCGGTCCTCATCGATGTGGAAGACGCGGTCGGTGCCCATATCGCGCTTGACGGAGGAGATGGTGCGCTGGGCGTTGACGGCGGCCTGACGCTTGGCCCGGCTGCCCACCAGACGTTCGCCCTCCTTGGTGAAGGCCACCACGCTGGGGGTGGTGCGCTCTCCCTCCGGGGTGGGGATGACGACGGCTCTGCCGCCCTCCACCACGGAGACACAGCTGTTTGTGGTGCCCAGATCGATACCGATGGCCTTGCTCATATGATTCTTCCTTCCATATTGGTGACGGCATTGAGAAGCTGTCTGCTTCGGGATAAAAAGTCATCCGGGGAGGCGCGTCAGTAGCAGCAGACATAACCTCTGCCGCAGAGGCTGCACAGCAGGTTGGCGGCACAGAAGGTGAGACACAGGCTGTTCATGCCGTTGTTCATGCCCCAGCCTGTGGCGCTGCGCTCATACTCCTGACCGGCGTTTTGCAGCTGCTGCAGAAAGCGCTTGTAATCCAGGTTGTTGGGATCCATCTGCACGGCTCGCCGGGCGAAATCCATGGCCTGGGTGGCGGAGCCGGTGCCATGGGCCGCCAGCGCGGAAAGATAGTACCAGTGAGCATCGCGGCCCGCGCTGGTGACACCGTTCAGGATGACGGTGGCCTGCTGATACTGGCCCATGTTCAGGGCATCCACGGCGCGGCGGACCTGATCGGTCTCGCCGGGACGGTGGAAGGCCTGGGACCGATGCTGCTGCTGCTGGCCGAAGCCAAAGCCGAAGAAATCGTTGAAGTCGAATTCCTGCCAGCCGCCCTGACCGCCAAAGGGATTGCCCTGGCTGCCCTGGTAGCTGCCCTGATAGCCGCCCTGGGCGCCGCCGCCATAGCTGCCGGTGTAGCTCTGTCGGGCCTGCTGCCGGGCCTGCTCCTGCTCCCGGCGCTGGCGAAACTTGTCGGGGTTCATGGCCATGTCGTAGGCTTCATTGATCTCATTCATCTTCTGGGTGGCGTTGGGATCATCGGGATGCAGGTCTGGATGGTTCTCCTTGGCCTTTTTGCGGTAGGCCCGCTTGATCTCATCCTGGGTGGCACCCGGATCCACGCCCAGCACCTTGTAGGGATCCTGAACCATAGATATCTCCTTCAGTCGGCAGCCTTCGGCGTATCGGCACCGGCGGGCTGCGGCGGAATATGGTATTGCTTCTCCAGCATGGCGTTGTACTGCTGCCATACGCCGGCATACAGGATGCTTCTGAGCAGGTTGAGGTCCTGCACCAGGGGCAGCCGCTCAAACACATGGGTGACCCTGCCACAGAGCATCCGCAGCGTCTCGAGGGCCTCGGGCGGCGTCAGCTCCATGGTGGCCAGGGCATTGTAGCTGCCCCGGCGACGGTCCTCGTCGTAGTCCATGGCGGCGTCCATCAGGCAGATGAACTCGCCCAGATCGTGCCCCAGCTGCCGCAGCGCGCCGGACCACTCGTCCTGCCGCCATACGAACAGCTCGCTCATCAGCCGCCCGAAGCAGGCGCACAGCGCTCCGCCGGAGGCCTTCTCCCGCTCCAGCCGGTTGTACTCCTTGAGCTCCGTCTCCACGGAGAGGCACTGCCGGGGCCATAGCTTCCGCACCCGCTGACAGCCTCTTTTCAGCAGAAGGTCGTAGGCTCCGGCTTTGGGAGAGCGGTCGTCCTGCCAGTCGTCCAGACATTTGAAATGGGTCAGCAGTACGGTCATGTCTGCGGCATAGTCCGTGACGGCGGAGCGCTGCCAGGGCCGGGCTTCCAGCGGATGGGGGAGGCAGCGGGCCTCGCCCGCGGTCTCCTCCGGCTCATACAGGGACTGCAGCAGCAGCGTCAGGAAGGTCAGATCGTAGCTCAGACTCAGCCGGGCCGCGGCGCCGTGACGCTGCCCCAGCGTCCGGCACAGCCCGCAGTAGGCTGCCCGATAGCGCCGCAGCTCGTCCTCCTTCAGCACCTGCAAGGGTGCCGTCACATAGCCGAACATGGGGCACCTCCGGCGTCAGTCCGTGTTGCGGGTCATGTGCTCCTTGCACACGGGGCAGATCAGCTCCTTGGTGCCCTGGCCGCGCTTCACCCTCAGGGTGGCGCCGCACTTGCACTTGAAGAAGCGGTATTCCTTGCGCTCCTCAAAGCGCATCTTCTGCTGCTCGGCGTTCTTTTTCACATCGGCGAAGGGGCTCCGGCCGCTGCTGCCCTGCTGATAGGAGCCGCCGCCATTGTAGGAGCGGCCGCCCCCGAAGCGGGAGCGCAGGCCCTCCGTCTTGTTCAGATACCAGGCATTCTCCCGCTGGCGGGCGTCCACATGGGTGGAGAGCATGCGGAAGATGGAATAGCCGAAGCACACCATGGCCAGCAGGTTCAGGACACCGGTGCCGATGAACACGGAAAGGATCAGCAGGATGAGGCCTGCCCAGTAGAGCATGCGGCTCATGTCGTCCATGCCGTTGCGCCCCTGCATGAAGCGCTCGGTGCGATAGGCCAGTCTTTCCAGAAAACCTCTCATAGCGTCAATACCTCCGGTCTTTCGGTCCATGATGATGCTATCATGTCAATATGGCCGCAAAATGGAGAAAATGTGTCCAAATTGTAAACGAGCCTCAGTCCCGGGCGATGCGCCGCTCGATGATGGCAGTCATATCGTTCCACTTGCGTTCCATATCCGCCAGCAGGGCGAACTGGGTGCGGGCGCGCACCAGATTGTGCTCGGGGTAGGCCGTGTGGAAGTACACATCGCCGTTCAGGTAATCCGCCAGGAAGCGGATGCCCACCTCCAGGGTCATGAGCCGGGCGCCCCAGGGCAGGGAGCGCAGTTCCTCGGCGGTCAGCGCGCCGCCGCAGGCCTCCAGGAAGCCGTCGGTGTAGGCCACATAGCGCTCCATGGACAGGGAGACCAGCGAGGTGTCCTGTTCATCCTCGGCGGCGGTGGAGGCGCCGAAGCGGATGGAGTCGCCGAAATCGTTGCACACCAGGCCGGGCATCACGGTGTCCAGGTCGATGACGCACAGGGGCGTACGGGTGACGCTGTCCAGCAGCACATTGTTCAGCTTGGTGTCATTGTGGGTCACCCGCAGGGGCAGCATGCCGGCGGCCAGCAGACGGGTGTTGCGGTCAGCGTCCCCCTCGCGCTTCAGGGCGAAGGCGATCTCCTCCGGCACGCCCGCGGCGCGCCCGGCCGCGTCCCGGTCGATGGCTTCATGCAGCTGGCGGAAGCGGTCCGGCGTATCGTGGAAATGCGGGATGGTCTCAGCCAGGGTCTGGGCGGGATAGTCCGCCAGCTGGCTCTGGAAATGCCCGAAGCCGATGGCGCTTTGCCGGAAGTCCTCCAGGCACTCCGGCGCGTCCAGGCACAGGCTGTTCTGAATAAAATCGTACATGCGCCAGTAGCCCTGCGCCTCGTCGCCCGTGTAGAGGCGGCCGTCCAGGGTGGGCACCAGACGCAGACTGTGGCCGGGGGTCGGGTCCTTGGCACGGAGCCAGTCCGTCACGCCGGACACATTGCCCATCAGCCCTTCCACATCCCGGAAGACATGATGATTGATGCGCTGCAGGGTGTAGGTGCGGCCTGCGTCGGTGGTGACACGGTAGGTTCGGTTGATGTGGCCGCTGCCATGGGGCTCACAGCTGACAGGGCTCCCTTCAATGGCAAAGAGCCGGATGATCTCCTCCATACAAAACACGCCTCCAAAGACTCCTGATTGGGCTATACCTTCCTATTATAACAAATGGCCGGACGCAAGTCAACCGCCGTTTTATCGCTTGCGTTTTCACCATGAAGCTGTTATAATACAGTGGGGCTTTGGGTCCCACGGGAAATGCGGATATCAAATGATCAGATATGACAGAGGTTATCGCATATGCAGCAGAGAGGAAGATCACGCTATAATGCCGTGAAGGCGGAGTCCGGCCAGCGGAGGAAGCTGATCCGCGGCTGGATTATTGCCGGTGCGGCCGTGCTGGCCGCGGCGGCCCTGGTGCTGGTGCTGGTGAACCTGGGGGGCAGTGACCAGGTGTCTGTGAACACGCTGCCCTGCCGCGCCGATCAGAGTGTGACGGTCTTCGGAGATGGCATCCTGTATTATGACGGCGTGTCCGTCCACGCGGTGTCCGGCTCCGGCTCCATCCGCTGGAGCTTCGCGGTGGGCGCCAATGCCAGCTTTGCCGTCAGCAGCGACCATGTGGTGCTGTGGAGCGGCAGCCAGCTGTTCATCCTGGACAAGAACGGCAACCCCACCTATAATGAGGACATGCTCAGCGAGGTACAGCTGGCCCGTGTGGGCAGCCGCTACTGTGCCGTGGTCATCGGCACCGACACCGAGCCCGAGCTGCTGGTGAAGACCATGGACGGCACCCAGGTGGACAGCGAGACGGAGGCCTTCTCCGGCATGCTGCTGCTGGACGTGGGCTTTTACGGCGAAAATGACCAGTACATGTGGAGCCTGGCCCTGGATGTGTACGGAGTGGCCATCAACACCGTGCTGAACACCTTCCAGGTCAGCAAGATGAACAACGGCGTGCAGAACCTGGGCGAATACCTGGCCTACAAGGTGCTGTATGAGGACGGCAGGCTGCGCGTGTTCACCACCCAGCAGATGTACACCTATGACTACAAGGCTGTGCAGGATACATCCCGCACTGAGCTGGTGTTCGGCTGGCAGATCATCGACTATTCCATCCCCGACAGCGCGAAGGCGGCTCACATGCTGTTGGCCACCACCTCCCAGCTGACGGGCAGCATGGAGATCACCGAGCTGCGGGTGCTGACAGACACCACGGACCGCCGCTTTTCGCTGCCAGCCTCCTGCGTGGGCGCGGCTCTCAGCGGCAGCACCATCTATGCCTTCTCCGGCAGCGAGGTGTACTATACGCCCGTGACAGGCACCCGCTTCTCCTCCCAGACCGTGACCCTGCCCGGCGGACAGGCCGTGACGGGGCTGGTGGGCATCACGGACGGCGGACGGGCCATTGTGACCTCCGGCTCCGGCGTTTATGCCGTGAAGCTGCCCGACTGACAGGGCGGAAAGGAACGTGTGATCCGTGGGGATGTTCGGCTTTGACGATCAGTCCTTCCTGTTTGATGTGACCCCGGTGGAGAACCAGTTCATCCTGGAGCATATGCCCTCCGCCAAGGGGGATGAGGTGAAGGTCTATCTTTACGGTTTGATGCACTGCTATCGGTCCGACCCGGACCTGTCTGTGCAGCAGATGGCCCATGAGCTGCTGATGGAGCCGGAGGATGTGCTGGCAGCCTACCGGCACTGGGAGCGCCGGGGCCTGGTGCAGCGCGTATCCGACAATCCTCCGGCCTTCCGCTATGTGAACGTGAAGCAGCATGCCATGCTGGGCACGGAGGCCGCGGGAGACCCTGAGTATGAGGCCTTTGCGGAGTCCGTCTATGCCCTCTTCGGCAGCGACAGGCGCATCCACGGGGCCGAGATGGCCATGTGCTATGAGTGGGTGGAGGACCTCCATCTTCCGGCCGAGGTGGTCATTCTGATGCTGCAGCACCTGAAGAATCAGCGGGGGCTGAACTTCAGCATCAAGGCCGCCGAAAAGCTGGCCCAGAAGCTGGCGGACGAGAACGCCCGCACCCTCGACGATGCGGAGCAGGTGCTGGGCCGCGATACCGCCGTGTGGGATGGCAGCCGCCGGGTGCTGCGCCGCATGGGCAAGCGCCGCATGCCCTCCGACGACGAGATGACCCTGTATGGCAAGTGGCTTCGGGAGTGGGGCTTCGCGCCGGAAGCCATTGAAGCCGCCTGTGCCCAGACCACCCGGGGCGATCCCAGCTTTGCTTATCTGGACGGCATTCTGAAGGGCATCATGGGCAGGCGGGGCGCCATGTCCTCCGCTGCCCAGCTGCAGCAGGCCATGGATGACGAGCAGACCCGCGCCGAGCCTCTGAAGCGGCTGCTGAGCGCCCTGGGTGCCCGTGAGCTGACGGTGAACGAGGGTACCCTGCGGGTCTACGACAGCCTGCGGGCCCTGTATGCCGATGAGGAGATCATCCTGCTGGCGGCGCGGGAGTGCGCGGCAAGGGGCGGCAAGCTGGAGGATGTGGCCTCCCTGCTGGAGGCCTGGAGCAGCCGGGGCCTGCGGGATATCACCCAGGTCCGCGCTCACCTGGAGCGGGTGAAACGCCAGGACGCGCTGCTGAAAAAGCTGTATGAGCAGTGGGGGCGGTCCTTCAGACCAAACAACGCCGACCGCCGGCTGCTGGAGCAGTGGCAGACGGAGCTGGGCCTGGAGGAGGGCTTTATCCTGCACTGCGCGGCCTGGGCGGGCTCCGCGGGCAAGCCCATGCCTTACATGGATGCGCTGCTGAAGGACCTGGCAGCGAAGGGCATCCGCACAGCCGAGGCGGCGGACGCGGAACACGCGGCCCGTCAGCAGGCCGTTGCCTCCCAGCCTCAGGCAGGCCAGCCCAGACAGCCCCGGCTGGCGCGTGAACAGCAGTATCAGCAGCGGGAGTATGAGGATAACCCCGGTCTGCCGGACTGGATGCGCGAGATGATGGAGAAGGAGGATGCGGAGCGGCATGACACGCAATGAGATCCTTTTGCAGCTGCAGCAGGAGTATGCCGACCGCCGCAGCGCCAACCATCTGGAGGAGCAGCGCCGCCGCCGGGAGGCTGAGGCCGCGGTGCCGCAGCTGGCCGAAACGCTCTCCGCCCGGGAGCAGCTGATCTATGACGGCCTCCGGGGCATCCTGCGGGGCCAGGTGCAGGCGGATGATCTGCCGAAGCGGATGGATGTGCTGAACCGGCGGGTGGCATCTCTCCTGAAGGCCTCCGGGAGGCCGGAGAACTGGCTGGACCCGGTGTACACCTGCCCCCTGTGCCGGGATACGGGCTATGTGGGAGAGCCCATCCGGGAGCTTTGCTCCTGCATGCGCTCCGCCATGAACCGGCGGCTGTATGCCGAGGTGGGCCTGTCGGGCACCGGCGAGGAGAGCTTCGAGCGCTTTGACGAAAAGGTATTCCCGGATAAATATCTGCCCAGTAAAGGCTGCAGCCAGCGCCGCCTGATGCTGACGATCCGGCAGGTCTGCGAGACCTGGGCGGATACCTATCCCCATGACAGGCGGCAGGATATGGTGCTCTCCGGCAAGAGCGGTCTGGGCAAGACCTGGATGCTGCATGCCATGGCCAAGCGACTGCTGGACCGGGGCTACGAGGTGCTGCTCATCAGTGCCTATCGCTTCATGGAGCTGGCAAAGAAGGCCCGCTTCAGCCGGGAGGAGCACGCGGACGCGGGGCTTCAGGCTATGATGGATGCGCCTGTGCTGATGCTGGACGATCTGGGCACCGAGCCCTTCATGGACAATGTGACGATCACCGAGCTGTTCAACCTGCTGAACGAGCGTCAGCAGCGGAAGCTGCCCACGGTGATCTCCACCAACCTGAGCGAGAAGGAGCTGCGGGAGCGGTACACCGAGCGGGTGACCTCCCGCCTGCTGGACAGGCGCAGCTGCGCCTTCGTTCCCTTTGACGGTGATGACCTGCGCAGACTGTGAGGAGGCGTATCCATGCTGCAGATGTATGTGAGCAAGAAGAACTTCGATGTGCAGAAGGCGGAGCGCTTCTTCAAGGAGAGGCGTATCCAGATCCAGGTGCTGGACCTGAAGAAGCATAAGCTGGGAGAGCGGGAGCTGCAGGTGCTGGCGAGGGGCGGTCTGTCGGAGCTGATCGACCGGGAGGACGGCAGGGTGAAGGAGCATCCCGCCTGCTACTACGACCGGGACAGCCTGATCCTGCCCGCCGTGCTGGAGGCACCCTGGCTGCTGAAGTCCCCCATCCTCCGCAACGGCACAAAGGTCACCGTGGGCTATCAGCCGGAGGTCTGGACCGAGTGGCTGAAAAACGGTATTTGACAAAAACGGCAGGATATGGTATAATCACTCGACCGAATACGCACGGACGACACATGCAGTACCTTTCCGGTACATAAGACTGATTACGGAACGGAAAGCAGCGCATGTGTTTTTTGCGGCTCTCTTTCCTCCTGACGGCTTCGGAGAATAAAGGAGGAAAGAGTTCTATGCCCCAGTCCAAAGCCCAGCGCGCCCTGTTTGCCCTGATGACCGTGGTGGTCACCGTGCATGCCTATGTGTTCTACAGCCTGTATGTGGTCAACGGCAGCACCTTCATCACCTACGCCCAGTATATTGATCCCGCCATCGACCGGGTGATCCCCGCCATCAACGCCCTTGGCGGCGTGGAGATGTTCGGCGCCCGCCTGCCCATCTGGGCCGTGATCCTCATCGAGTTCTGCTGCGCCTACGGGCTGGAGCTGACCGTGGGCTCGCCCTGCTCCTTCAGGCTGGCCAGTGCCTGCTTCGATCCCGCCAAGACTCACCCCGTGCTGTTTGAGACGGCCATCATCTGCGCCACCGTGGGCATCATGTGCCCGGCCATGAGCTTCCTGGCCGCCATTATGTATTATCCCTATGCCGAGATGTCCTTCAATGTGTTCACCCTGCTGGCCAACTGGCTGAAGCTGGTGTGCTTCAACTTCCCCTTTGCCTTCTTTACCCAGCTGTTCTTTATCCAGCCGCTGATCCGCAAGTGCTTCAAGCTGATCTTTGCCCGTAAGGCCTGAGCAGTGCCCCGTCAGACCGCCTCCGTTGTGAGGCGGCTTTTTCAATGGGCTGAAGCAAACATCCGGGCCTGTATAAAAAGCAAAAATTCCCACCTTTTTTCGCAAAAAGTTCCCTCACGGCTTTACGGATTTGTCTGCTACAATAAAGCCACAGGGGAGCAGCGGTCAACCGGCGGCTCCCGAAAAAGAACAAGGAGGTTCCCCATATGAAGAAACTGCTTTCTCTGGTGCTGGCCCTGGCGATGGCGCTGACCATGGTGTCCTTCGCGGCGGCCGAGACTGAAGAAGAGCTGCCCAGCGAGGATGTTGAGCTGACCTTCTTCTGCGGCAACGGTGATGTGGCCTTCAACGAGCTGGTGGAGACCCTGATCGCCAAGTTTGAGTCCGAGTATCCCATGATCAAGATCACCAACGTGACCCCCACCTCCTCCTCCTTCTCCGAGGGCCTGAAGTCCCTGGACGCCGTCGGCGAATTCCCGGACCTGATGGAAGCCCGTGATGTGCCCATGTGGGCCCGCTCCGGCAAGATTGCCGAGGTGGATCCCGAGCTGCTGACCCTGGTGTCCAACCCCACCGACTACAACGGCAAGTACTACAATGTGCCCTCCTACAGCGCGCTGCCCCAGGGCTTCTATTACAACAAGGCCTACTTCGAGGCCAACGGCTGGACCGAGCCCAAGACCTATCAGGAGTTCCTGGACCTGTGCGAGGCCATCAAGGCTGAGGGCTCCATGGCCCCCATCGTGGTGGGCGCCGCCGATGTGTGGCATGTGGGCTTCACCTGGATGCAGTGGTACATCAACTATGTGACCAAGACCGATCCCGACTTCATCACCCATCTGTACACCGGCGAGGCCAAGTGGACCGATGACTATGTGGTGGACTGCTTCACCAAGTATGCCTCCATCTTCCAGAACGGCTATGTGGAGGAGGGCTTCATGTCCACCTCCGACAGCCAGATCGCTTCCTATCTGGTGACCGGCAAGGCGGCCATGTTCTTCTCCCAGAGCCACATGATCGCCAACATCCAGGCAGCCGATCCCGAGTTTGAGTTCGGCTGGTTCCCGCTGTACAATGAGGACGGCTCCCTGAACTCCTACGGCGGCCCCTCCCTGAACGGCTGGATGTACTCCACCGATGCCGCTGCAGATGAGGATAAGCTGATCGCCTGCAAGCTGTTCATCAAGTTCTTCTTCCGTGAGGACAACTACACCCTGTACCTGAGCACCATGAACTTCGCTCCCTCCACCGATGTGGACTTCTCCTTCGATAACGAGCTGACCAACAAGATGCTGGCCGTGCTGCAGGCCTCCGACACCGTGGAGGTGGGCTGGAACAGCCAGTGGGGCATGAAGGAGATTCCCTCTGCCTTCCGTAACTTCTCCTACAAGATCGCCCAGGAGTGGATGACCGGCACCAAGACCATTGAACAGGGCCTGCAGGAGATGCAGACCGAATGGGATGTGGAGACCGAGACCTTCAATCCTGTGACCGGCGTGGGTATCGAGTAACATTCGCGGGTGAAAGACCGGCGGGGCGGAGTCCTCTCCGTCCCGCCATCTTTCATTCATGAAGGCGTACTGTGAGCGGCATTCCGGACGCATGGCACAGAGAAAGGCCTGTGTTATCCGTCCGGAATGACAAAGCAAAGGAGGTTCCCCTATGTCCCAGCTCCGTCAGAAGCCCCGGGAGCGTCAGTGGAAGCATGTGGTGCAGGCGCTGATGGCCCTCTTCATTCTGATCTGCTTTCTGATGCCCATGTACCATGTGGGCGCCTGGAAGAACGTTTCCCTGAAGAATGCCACCGACGGCAACGGCATCACCATGCTCTCCACCGTGGCGCCGTCCGTGACCGGCGGCCTGGCCTCCATCGTACGCAAGGCCAAGCTGGCTGAGGGCGTGACCACCACCATCGCCCAGGACGCGACGTTCCTGAACATTACCGGTATCGTCAGCCTGCTGGGCCTGCTGGCCGCTGCCGCGGTGTTCGTGCTCGCCTTTTTTGAGAACCTGGGCGTGACCTGGGGAAAGTGGCGCAAGCCCGGTGTCATGGCGCTGTGCGTGCTGATGATCGTCTGCGTCATCGTGGGCATGGTCAGCTTCAATGCCTTCAATACCAGCCTGCAGCGCGCCGCCGCCGTGACGGACGAGGCCCTGACCAAGGTCACCTCCAAGCTGTACCAGAACGATGAGGTGCCTGCCTTCACCGTGGGGATCTGGTGCTGGCTGGCCATGGCCGGCGCGGCCGCGATGCTGGTGCTGCAGCTGATCCCGGAGCGTGTCAGGTCCCTCCGCAGCAGCCTGCTGTGGTTCGTGCTGCCGGCCCTGACCATGTATGTATCCTTCGTCATCATTCCTGCCGTGTCCAGCATCTACCTGGGCTTCACCTCCTATGACGGCATCACTGAGGCCAGCATGCGGTACATCGGGTTCGACAACTATGTGAACCTGTTCCAGTCCGCCCGCTTCGGCTCCGCCACCCTGAACACCATCGTGATCGCCCTGGCCTTCACGGTGCTGGTGAACATCCTCTCCCTGGCCCTGGCCATGGCGGTGGACAAGGTGCGCTGGATCAAGAACATCTTCCGCGCCGGCTTCTATCTGCCCGTGCTGGTGTCCGGCGTGGTGGCCGGCTTCATCTGGCGCATCATGTTCAACTATTCCTTCGGCGTGGTCAACTATGTGCTGAACGCCCTGGGCATGAACTCGGTCAAGTTCATCGATATCATGCCCAACGCGTAGCTGTCCATTATCTTCGTGCTGCTGTGGAAGCAGGTGGGCTACTACATGGTCATTTACCTGGCCGCTCTGCAGGGCATCTCGGCGGATCTGCTGGAGGCCTCCTCCATCGACGGCGCCAACGCCGTGCAGACCTTCCGGCATATCACCATCCCCATGCTGGCCGGCTCCTTCACCATTAACCTGACCCTGGCCCTGATCAACGGCCTGAAGGTGTATGATGAGATCGCTGTGCTGACGGACGGCGGCCCCGGCTTCTCCACCGAGACCCTGACCTATATGATCTACAAGGTGGCCTTCGGCGAGATGCGCCAGGGCTATGGCACGGCCATGGCTGTGATCCTGTTCCTGATTATTCTGGTGATGGGCGGCGTTCAGTCCATGCTCCTGCGCAAGAGGGAGGTGCAGCTGTGATGAGTACGGTGACAGTCAACAACAAAAAGCTGAGCGCCGCGAAGAAGGTCACGCCCGGCAACATCATCCTCTTTGCCGTGATGGTGGTGCTGTTCCTGCTGGTGATCTCGCCCCTGCTGATCAGCTTCATGTCCGCCTTCAAGTCCAACGGCGACATCATGAAGAACCCCATTGCTTTCCCTACCAGCCTTTACACCGGCGGCTTTGAGTATCTGTTCGGCAAGACAGACTTCCCGGCGGCCTTCCTGAACAGCATCTTTCTGACTGTGGTCAGCGAGGCGCTGATCGTGTGCGTGGTGCCCATGGGCGCCTATGGCATTGCCCGCACAAAGAGCCGGATGTCCAACGCCATCTACACCTTCTTCCTGGCGGGCATGATGATCCCCTTCCAGGCCTACATGGTATCCCTGTTCCGCGAGCTGAAAATGATCGGCCTGTTCGGCACGCTGGCGGGCCCGGTCGTCATCTACATCGCGGGTGCCACGGGCTTCGGCACCCTGCTGTTCACCTCCTTCATGTCCGGCATCCCGGTGGAGATCGAGGAGGCGGCCCAGATCGACGGCTGCTCCAGGCTGCGCACCTTCTGGCAGATCGTGTTTCCGCTGCTGAAGCCCTGCACCGCCTCCATGATCATTCTGAACGGCCTGGGCATCTGGAATGACTACCTGATGCCCTCCCTGGTGCTGCCCTCCACCGGTGCCAAGACCATCAATGTGGAGATCTATCGCTTCGCCGGTGAGCTTTCCTCCCGCTGGGACATCGTGTTCTCCGGCGTGGTCTGCGGCGTGGTGCCCATCCTGATCCTGTTCTTCTGCCTGCAGAGCTACTTTGTGAAGGGCATCACTGCCGGTGCCGCCAAGGGCTGAGCCCCGAACCCATGGGATGCTTCGGCATCCCTTTTTCAGCAAAGGAGGAAAATACCGTGGCTGAAACCTTCGAGACCATGCTTTCCGCCGACCGGGACTTTGCCGCCGGCCTGAAGCGGAAGCTGATGAGCAAGCTGCCCTCGTCCCTGGACAAGGCCGCCGGGCTGGACTTCATCCCCTATACCGTGAAGAACAACGCCTGGCAGCCCGGCCCCTTTGACGGTATCTGCTGGTGGACCAACGGCTTCTGGCCCGGCGAGATGTGGCTGATGTACCGCATGACGGGGGAGGAGCGTTACCGGAGGGAAGCCGAACGCGCGGAGGCTATGCTGGACGGCGCCTTTAACGAATTCTGGCATCTGCACCACGACCTGGGCTTCATGTGGCGGATTTCTTCCGGCGTCTCCTGGCAGCTGACGGGCAACAGGCAAAGCCTGAAGCGCGCCATGCTGGCGGCCAATCTGCTGGCGGGCCGCTACAATCCCAACGGCTTCATCCGGGCCTGGAACGAGGACCGGACCGGTTGGGCCATCATCGACTGCATGATGAACCTGAACCTGCTGTACTGGGCCACGGAGGAGTCGGGCGATCCCCGCTTCCGTATGATAGCCATGAATCACGCGGACACGGCCATGAGGTACTTCATCCGCCCGGACGGCTCCGCCAATCATATCGTGGTGTTTGATCCGGAGACCATGGCGGTGAAGGACATTCCTGCCGGTCAGGGCTATGCGCCGGGCTCCTCCTGGAGCCGCGGCCAGAGCTGGGCCCTGTATGGCTTCACCCTGTCCTGGATGCATACCGGCAAGGCGGAATACCTCGACACCGCCCGCCGCTCCGCCGATTACTTCCTGACGCATCTTGGGGAAGACGGTCTGCCGGACTGTGACTTTTGCCAGCCTGCCGGGGTGGAGCTGAAGGACTGCTGCGCCGGCGCGGTGGCGGCGTGCGGGCTGCTCCGCCTTGCCAAAGCGGCCGGAGACCGACGCTATTATGACGGCGCCCTTCGGCTGTTGCACGCTCTGGATGAGCATTCCGCGGACTGGAGTCCGGATGATCCGGCTGTCCTGACCAAATGCACCGGCTCCTACCACTCTGCCACCGATCACAACATTGCCATGGTGTATGCCGATTATTTCTTTGTGGAGGCAGTGCTGCAGCTGAACGGGGACAGCTTCTGCCCCTGGTAAGCCGGCAGGAAAAAAACGCGGCGCGGCGAAATCCTGAAGCAGATGCAGGTACGCTTCGGCGTCGGAATGGAGTCATGGCATGAGCGGATGGAAAAGGCTGATCCCGCACTCGATCTTCGCAAGGTTTGCCCTTTGCTTTGTGGCGGTGGGACTGATCCCTCTGCTCCTTTTCATGCTGACCACCACGGAGCGTGCTTCCACCCTGCTGCAGTAGGATGCTGTCAGCTCGGTGCAGGAGATGCTGGCGGTGACGGCGGACAGCATCGACAGCCGCTTCTCCGAGACCGGCAAGGTCACCCGGATGATCTATTACTATGACGGCGCCTCTTACGGCAATCTGAACGAGATCCTCCGTATGGGCAGCAACAGCGAGAAGCGTCTGGGCATGCGCGACTTCACCCAGTTCATGCTGGATGCTTCCTACGGGGCCAGCGCTGCCATCTTCTGGGAGAGTACGAGCGGGGCCACCTACGCCACCTCCAATGGCAGGCTGCTGGGGCTGAACGCTGCCTATGCCTGGGAGAACGAGGCCTGGGTGCAGGAGGCACTGGCCTCGCCCAGGGAGCTCATCATCAGCGCGCCGCATATGCAGCGGTGCTACAGCGCCGGCGCCGCTGAGGTCATCACCTTCTGCCGGGCCTATCTCAATCCCGACAAGCTGCCCATGACCGATGAGGTGCTTGGCGTGATGATGCTGGATGTGCCCGTCTCCGTGCTGCGCAGCTCGCTGTTTGATTATGAGTGGACATCGCTGGGCACGCTGCGGCTGTTGAACGCCGACGGCTCGGTGCTGCTGAGCGACAACGCGGAGGGCGATTTCGCACTGCCGTCTCAGGCGCTGGATGAAGCGCAGCAAAGCGGGCTTGTGGACGAAGGCAGCAGCTGTGTGATCTGGCGCAGGATCCCGTCCACGGGCTGGATCGTGGCTTTCCGGCTGAACCCCTCCGGTTTGACGGGAAGCATCGACGGGCTGCGGCGCTATACCCTGATCATGATCTGCCTGGCCACCATGATCTCCCTGGTGCTGGCTGTCAGCTTTTCCGGCAGAATGTCCAAGCCCATCCGCCGGCTGAAGGAGGCCATGCAGCGGGTGCAGCACGGCGACCTGACAGCCAGGGTGGCACATATCTCCACGGACGAGCTGGGTGAGGTCAGTACGGGCTTCAATCAGATGGCGGATGATCTGCAGCGGCATATCAACACCACCTACCTGGCCAGGATCGGCCAGACCGAGGCGGAGCTGAATGACCTGAAGGCACAGATCCATCCTCATTTCCTGTACAACACGCTGGAGATCATCCGCATGACCGCCGTGCAGCATGAGGACAGGGACTCCGCTGAAATGGTGGAGGCCCTGGCCCGGCAGCTGAAGTATGTCATCGGCGAGGTGAGGGAACGGGTCCCTCTGTCCAAGGAGCTGGAGATGACCCGGAACTACATTGCTCTGGTGGAGAAGCGGTACGGGGATATCCGCATGGAGGAGCAGCTGGAGCCCGGGATTCAGGGCTGCGAGGTGCTGAAGCTGTGCCTGCAGCCCGTGGTGGAGAACGCGGTGCAGCATGGGCTTCGGCCCAGGGGCGGCGGCTGTGTCCGTGTGAAGGCGGCGCGCTCCGGCAGCGATCTGCTGCTGACGGTGATGGATGACGGTGTGGGCATGACGGAGGAGCAGCTCAATGCCCTGAATGAGCGCCTTCGCTCCGGCAGCCGCTTCAGCGGAAGGACAGAGGATGGCTGGCGCGGCATCGGCCTGAAGAATGTACATGACCGCATCACCCTGACCTGGGGCGAGGGCTATGGCCTGACGGTACAGAGCCTGTAGGGAATCGGCAGCGTGGTATAGATCCGCATGCCCTGCAGGATGGCGCGGGAGGAGAAGGAGGTCGACAGCCTTGAAGCTGATGTTCATTGACGATGAGCAGACCATTGTGAATGGCCTGTGCAGGCTGCTGGATTACGCCGCGCTGGGCTACGATCGGGTGCTGTCGGCCTCTGTCACTTCACAGGCTTTGGAAATCATTGCCGAAGAGAAGCCGGAGATGATCATTTCCGATATCGTCATGCCCGGCATGACGGGCCTGGAGCTGATGCGGCAGGTGCGGGAGCTTTCGCCGGAATCCATGATTGCCTTCCTTTCCGGCTACCAGAAGTTCAGCTATGCCCAGGAGGCGGTCTCTCTGGGGGCCATGGCCTATCTGCTCAAGCCGGTGGACAGGGGCGAGCTGGAGCAGCTGCTGCGGCGAGCTGCCGAAAGGGTACAGCAGCGGGATGAGGGACACCGCCTTACACAACGGCTGCGGAGCCTCTCCGAGTCCCGGGAGGAACGGCCCATTCCGGTGAGCAGCCCGGCGGGACACTGCTGCGTGGCTCTGGTGCAGGTGATGTCGAAGCAGGACAGGAGCCGGCTGGAGACGGGGCTGCTGCAGTTCGCCGCCTACAGCCGTGCCGAGAGCCTGGCCCAGGCTGCAGGCATCACCTCCTTCGTGAAGGACGAGCAGCTGCTGCTGGTGTGCCAGGGAGCGGAGGAGAGCGGGCTGCGGGACCGTATGCAGGCGCTGCTGCGGGAGCTGACTGTCCAGCTGGAGGGGCAATTGCCCGTGGCGGTGGAGTCTGTCTGCGGTGAGGTGCTGGCGGACAGCCGGGGCATCCCCGGAGAGCATACCCGCCTGCTCACGCTGCTGTCGACCAGGCAGGTGACGGTAGAAAAAGCACAGGATCCCATACAGCTGGCAATGGACTATATGCAGCAGCATTACGGTGAAAACCTGACCCTGGAAAGCACCGCCGCCGTGGCCTGCATGTCCACCAGCTATTTCTCATCCATGTTTCACAAGGAGACAGGCATGGGCTTCAAGGCCTACCTGACACAGCTGCGCCTGCAGGCGGCCAGAAAGCTGCTGATGGAGAGCGGCATGAAGATCTATGAGATCGCCGAGGCTGTGGGCATCGGCGACACCAGGTATTTCTCATAGCTGTTCCAGAAGGCAGAGGGCTGTACGCCCCAGGCCTTTCGCAGCCGGAATAAAAAATGAGCGGCACAGGCTCACGAAGCTGGAGGCAGAGCATGACCGGGAACGCCCCATTGTTTTCCATATGGTTCGGCAATTTCTATCGCCCGGCCTTTGATGACCGGGATTTTGTGGATGCCTCCATGAAGCAGCTGAAGCGGCTTGGCTTCAACACGGTGGAGCTGGACAGCAAGGACTGGCAAGATTTTCGGGATTTTTTTGCCGGCGGTGAGCCAAGCCCCTATGTGGCCATGCAGGAATATATGAAGGAGGCCGCACACCGGGAAGGCCTGGAGCATATGTTTCTGGCGCTGTACCTGAACGGCGACAATCTGTACCCCAACATCCGCTTCAGTCCGCCGGTTCATGGTGAGTCGGTCGTGAACCCTGATGGCTCGGACGGACGCTGGTACCGTTACTGGTCCGGCAAGGCCAGGGACGCCATGACGGAGCATGTGGCCCAGCTGCTGGCGCACAGCGGGGAAGGGGAGGCACGGATCACCGTCGCCGGGCACGAGCGCATCCCGCTGTGCAGCATGTGGGACCCCGTGGCTGCACCGAGCTTTGACGCGGACGGCATCAGGCGATACACCGGCTGGTTACGGCGTCGCTATGGCAGCATCGAAGCCTTCAACAGCGCCTGCGGGACCAATGCCGACAGCTTCGATGCTTTAAAGCCGTCGGATTACTGGTTTGCGCTCCGGTTTGGCGAGGGTGTATCCTACAGCCCGGAAGACCTGGCGGAGCTGACCCCGCGCTTCAGACTGTGGGCAGACAACATGCACTGGCGGGCGGAGGAGCTGACCGACTATTTCCGGAATATGGAGGCACGGCTGCACGGGCTCGATCCCAGACTGTATCTGATGCCGAATCTGAGTCAGTGGAGCCATTTCCTGAACATCGACACCTCGGCCATGCCGGATGTGGGACTGTGCGATCTGTGGGACACCGCCAACCGTGGCATCGATATGGCGGCTATCGCGCCTTATGTGGATATGTGCCACTGGTTCACGCTTCCCGTCAGCATGGACGGAGAGCCCGAGCCTTATGCCGTCAGCTGTCAGCATGCCCATATGCGTGCTTTGAACCGGGGCCGGGAATGGCTGGGCGGCATTTACTGGGGGCGCTTCCTGTACAATGATATCTACCGCTTCGTCTCGCCGGAGGAGACAGTGGGCAGCATCATTGCCGCCGGAGCCCGGGGAATAGCCGCCTATGGCTGGTGCGGCCTGGATGACGGCGGCATCCTGCATCGCATGGATGACGGCTTCCTGGATTCCCTGAGCCGGGCCAATGCCTGGGCAAAGCGGGTGCTGCCCCTGACCGGCGGAAGAAGGCGGGGACGGGTCGCCATCCTTTTCCCGGCAGACATGGCGCTGCTGGAGCCGCTGAGCGTCCCCGGCGCGGCGGAAAGGCGCAGCGACCTGCTGGGGCTGTTCCGCTTCTGCTGTGACAGGGGCTATGCGCCGGAGCTGGCGGAGAAGGCGGAGGTGCTGGCGGGTCTGCCGGATACGGCTGTGCTGCTGATCCCCGCGGACGACTGCTACCGCACGGAGCGTGAGCCTGCGCTGGAGGAAGCCCTGCGGAGCTTCTGCGGGAGGGGCGGCACGGTCATTCACAGCGCCGGGGCCGGGCCCGCGGAGCTGGCCTTCGGGATCGGGCGGCACAGGACGGAGAACAGCGGTTACATCTACCGGGGAGAGGGCGGACTTCTGAGTCCCGGGACGGCCTGGGTCCCTGAAGGCGGCGAGGCTCTGGCCCGCTGGTGCGCGGACGGACAGGCCGCCGTGACCGTGGCCCGGTGGGGCAGCGGAAGAGTGTGCAGCTTCGGCTTCATGCCCGGCGCCCAGTATGCCGCCCGGAAGGCGCCCCATGTGCCGCCGCGGCAGAGAAACAATGCCTTGTATCCATTCACGCACATGACCCGCAATCCGCTGGAGGATCTGCTGCGTGAGGCTGCACCGCCGGATATGCCGCTGAGCCTGCGGGATGTGGAGTGTGCGGCCTTTGAACACGGTCATATTCTGGTCAATCACCGCAGTGTGCCTGTCACGCTCATCAACGGACAAACGCTGCCGGGCCACGGCTGTGCCTGGGTCGGCGCACAGGGGGAGGTGATCCTGCCATGATCCGCAATCCGATCCTGAGAGGCTTCAATCCGGACCCGTCTGTGGTCCGGGTGGGGGAGGATTACTATATCGCCACCTCCACCTTTGAGTGGTTCCCGGGGGTACAGATCCACCATTCCAGGGATCTGAAGCACTGGCGTCTGCTGACCAGGCCGCTGGACAGCCTGCGTTTGCTGGACCTGCGGGGCGTGGGGGCCTCCCAGGGCGTATGGGCGCCGTGCCTGACGCACCATGACGGGAGATTCTGGCTGGTTTTCACAGTGGTGCAGTCCTTTTACTGCAACATGTATGATACCCACAATTATCTCACCACCGCGACGGATATCATGGGCCCCTGGACCGATCCCGTGCCGCTGAGCAATTTCGGCTTCGATCCTTCGCTGTTCCATGATGACGACGGCCGGAAATACATGGTGTGCATGGTGACGGATCATCGGGTGCCGAAGAAGTATGCCGGACGGCTGCTGGTACAGGAGTATGACGCGGCCGCGCAGCGTCTGGTGGGGGAGCTCCATGAGGTTTATGCCGCGAAGGATGTGTTTCTGGAGGGGCCTCATCTGCTGAAGCATGACGGATGGTATTACCTCTTCTGCGCCGATACCGGGACGGGGGAACTGCATGGTCAGAGCATCCTGCGCTCGGAGCATGTCTTCGGACCGTATGAGATGTATCGCCCGGAATCCGGTGAACGGGAGCCCGGCGAGGCCTGGTCTGTCCTGACAAGCCGCCATCATCCGTAGCTGCGCCTGCAGAAGGCGGGACATGCCGACCTGGTGCAGACGCAGACCGGCGAATGGTATATCGTCCATCTATGCGGTCGTCCGCTGCGCCAGACCAATCCGGCTGATGCGCCGCGTTTTGCAGGTGCAAGAAGGTATATGCTGGGAAGGGAAACAGCCATTCAGCGTGTGGAGTGGACGAAGGACGGCTGGCTGCGGTTGGCGCGGGGCGGTATTCTGCCGGCTGATGAGGCGGAGCAGCCGGAGCTGGCGGAATGCCCATGGCCGGAGGAGCCGGCCCGGGACGATTTTGACGGGCCGGAGCTGCGCTCCTGCTGGCAGACGCTCAGACTCCCGTTGACTGAGCGTCACCTGTCCCTGCGTGAAAGAGCCGGCTTTCTGCGGCTGCGGGGAGGCAGCGGTCTGGCCTCCCGCTTTGAGCAGAGCCTGATCGCTCAGCGATTGACGGAGGTCAGTGGCGAGATCGCCTGCCGCCTGGAGTTTACCCCGCACTATTTCAAGCAGATGGCCGGCCTGATCCTGTACTATGACTACGACAACTATCTGTACCTGCATGTGACGCACGACGAGGAGCTGGGCCGGGTGATCACGCTGCTGAAGGCGGAGAACAGGCATTACAGCTATCCCTTTGGCTATCTGCCCATTCCGGACGGAGCGGTCATACTGCGGATGACCCTGCGTGAGGGCATGGCCATCTTTGGTTATACCGATGCCTCCGGCCGCAGCGTGACGCTGCCGCGGGAGCTGGACGCCAGCTTCCTTTCGGATGAAGCCTGCACTGAGGGCTGGTTTACCGGTACGATGGTGGGCCTGTGCTGCCAGGACCTGACGGGCGAGGGAGCCATTGCGGATTTTGACTGGTTTGAGTACATTCCGCAGGAGTGAGGAAAGGCGGCTACTGCTCAAGCCCCCTGCCTTTGAGTGCCGGATGGCAGGGGGGATAGGGCCGGACACGCATGTCGGCAGACCTTGCTCTGCCGATGGCGGCGAAGCGCCATCAGTCACGCAACAATGCATAAGGGGCTTGAACTGTAACGGCCTTACCGGTGAACGGGGCTTGACATCCTCTGTGCCTTGTGGTAAAATCGACCCCGTCAGTTCAAGCTGACGGTGGCCTGCAGAAGCGGGCCGGCGACGGTTGCTCCATGGCGCTGTGAAAACAGCCTTAACGGTATCATGAAGATGCCGGTGACTCATTGAAACGGGTCACCCGCATCTTTTATTGTTTCCGAAAAAGCATTGCTTTCGGAAAGCCCTGAAAACAGAGGAGAGATTTCATGAATATCACGAAAAAGCTTCTTGGTCTGACGCTGGCGCTGTGTATGCTCTGCGGCCTGGCTGCCGCTTCCACCTTTGTGGATGCGCATGGAAATGAGCTTGAACTGGATGATACCCTGGAGGCCTATGCCGTCTGCACGCTCCATGGCGCAGATGACGCGGCACGGAAGGGCGAGACCAACCTGGGCGACCTGTGGACCGATGCGCTGCGCTGGTTTGCGGTGTCCGGCACCATCAACGGATATTTTGAGGAGGACGATGTGACCGCCGGCAATACGGAGATCGCGGTGGATGCCGACCATATCGTGGCCCTGTGGAACGGCGGCAATCTGCGGGCCGATGTGGCCGGGGGCAAGCTCGGCGCGGAGCAGCTGGCGGAGGTGCTGCCCTATCCCAATAAGGTCGCGGTGGTCTACATGACCGGCGCCCAGCTGGCCGAGGCGCTGGAGGCTGCTTCCCAGGGCCTGCCCTACGCGGAGGATACCGCCGCCGCCTGCGCCTCCTTTATGCAGGTGTCCGGCCTCAGCTATACGGTGGATACCTCCGTGGCCTATGACAGGGGCGAGGCCTATGGCGACAGCTGGTTCATGGCTGCCTCTGTGGGACGCGTGACCGTCACCGGTGTGAACGGCCAGCCCTTTGATCCGGAGGCCACCTATGCGGTGATCACCAGCAATGCCAACTTCAACGGCATGGATTCTTCCTATGTGTTCAAGGCCGCTGCCGGTGAGAACGAAAGGAGCACCATCACCACCGCCGTCGTGCGTGAGGTGGTGTGGATGTATATCGCCGGGGAGCTGGGCAATGTGATCGGCGAGCAGTATGCGGAGGCCCAGGGGCGTATCACTGTCAAATAAGCCGGCTTCGGCAGGGAGGTGCTCAGTCATGCGTCCATAGCTTGAAGCGGTGACGCGGGAGATCGAAAAGGCTGTTTCCGGCAAGCGGGAGGTCATCCGGAAGGTGCTGACCGCGCTGCTGGCGGACGGACATATCCTGCTTGATGATGTGCCCGGTGTGGGCAAGACCACGCTGGCCCTGGCCCTCAGCCGGGCTGTGGGGCTGAGCTTCCGGCGGATCCAGTTCACGCCTGATGTGCTGCCCTCCGATATCGTCGGCTTCTCCATGTACAACAGGAGTACCGGCGGCTTTGACTTCTGCCCCGGTATCCTGCAGGGAACCAACCTGCTGCTGGGGGATGAGATCAACCGCACCACCAGCAAAACCCAGTCCGCACTGCTGGAGGCCATGGAGGAGCGCCGTGTGACCGTGGACGGCCGTACCTGCGCGCTGGAAAAGCCCTTCCTGGTCATCGCGACCCAGAACAGTGTGGGTACCGCCGGCACCCAGCTGCTGCCCTATGCCCAGATGGACCGTTTCCTGGTGCGGCTGTCCCTCGGCTATCCGGACTATGAGGCGCAGATGGCGATGCTGCGGGAGCGGCAGACAGGCGACCCCATGGAGCAGGTGAACGCCGTGCTGACGAAGGACGCGCTGATCGCCATGCAGCGGGAGGTGCGGACCGTGGTCTCCGGCGAGGCGATCCTGGATTACATCACACGGCTGACGATGGCATCCCGGGAGCATGAGGCGGTGGAGATCGGCATCAGCCCTCGCGGGGCGCTGTTCCTCGAGCGGACAGCCCGGGCCAATGCCTGCGTGGAAGGCCGGGATTATGTGACCGGCACGGATGTACAGGCCGTCTTCCGGGATGTATGCGCTCACCGTGTGCTGCTGAAGGAGAGCGCCGCCGGACAGACCGCCGATTCGGTGCTGACCGACCTGCTGAAAAGGGTGGAGTCCCCCGACCGGCACAGCCGCCTGAACGGGAAGCTGAAAAAATGAGACAGCGCCGGATCGGTTACGGCCTGTGGCTGCTGCTGACGGCCGTCCTGTATTTTTTTGAGAACAATACCGGCACCAGGATCCTGCTGCTTACGACGGTCATGGTGCCATGGTTCCCCACGCTGCGTCAGGCGTTCCTCTTCCCGGATGAGCCGCTGCTGACGGAGACTGCCGCGGTCACCACAGTCGGTGTCTTCACGCAGGCGGGGGAGGACATGCCCTGTGAGGTCAGGGAGTACAGGCCGGGCGACCCCGTGCGGCTGATTCACTGGAAGCTGTCCGCCAAGAGGGATGCGCTGCTGGTCAGGAGCTATGCACTGGAGCCTGTCCCCATGGAAAAGCCGGTCACGGCACGGAGCATGATGCCCGCGTCCCGCGGGAGAGGCAGGCTCCGGATGCTGCCTGCGCTGGCGGCGCTGTGCCTGGCGCTGCTCCTGCTGATCCCAGAGGCACGGCTCGGGGCCCAGGCGCTTTGCAACCGCCTGTTCCGGGCCAGTGAGGCGGTCAATGCCTATGTGTATGAAATGTTCCCGGTGGCGGACTCGCAGAGCGTCAGCCTGGCCGCCCTGCTGCTGACAGCGGCGTCGGTGCTGCTCACGGCGGCTGTTGCTCTGTCCCGCAGCGGGAGCCCGGCACTCGGTATGGCTGCGGCGCTGTGTCTCGGCCAGGTCTATTTCGGCCTGTCTTTTCCGGCATGGCTGAATATCCTGCTTTTTGGCGGGCTGGCGCTGTGTGTCCTGCGCCGTCCGTGGAGCCGCAAGGGCCTGCTCCTTCTTGCGGCGCTGACAATGACGGCCAGTATGGCCGTTGCGCTGCTGCTGCCCGGTGTGGATGCGGCCACGGAGGCGGCATCTGAGGCGGTGCGTGACCGGCTGAGCGGTATGACGGACCGGCTTGCGGGCGTTCTGCCTGAAGAGGATGCCGGCGAAACGCTGACCCGCCATGTATTCACCCAGACTGAAACGGACGGTGACCGGGAAGCGCAGACAGGTCGCAGCTTCCGGTTGAAAACGGTCGGCGAGGAACAGATATCCATGCCTCACTGGGTGGATTATCTGAAGATCATGCTGCTGCTGCTGTTGACCGCCGTGCTGCTGGTCCTGCCCTTCCTGCCCTTCCTGTGGCTGAACACGCGAAGGAAAAGAGCCAGAGAGGCCCGGTCGGTCTTTCAATCGGAGAATGTGAATGAAGCGGTATGCGCCGTGTTTCAGGAGACCGTTCGCTGGCTGTAGCTGACGGGGCATGGCTGCGGCAACCTGCTTTACCGGGAATGGGCGGAGCCGCTGACCGAAGGCATGCCGGAGGGCTATGGGGAGCGCTTCCTGCGGTGTGCGCAGTCCTTTGAGGAGGCCTCCTACAGTACACACTCATTGTCCGGGGAACGGCGTACGGAGGTCCTGGCCCTGCTGAAGGAAACGGCGGACACGCTGTATGCTGCCGCGGACAGAAGGAGTCGCTTCTATCTGAAGTATTGGATGTGTATGGTTGAATGAAGAACGGAAAAACCGCCCGGCTGCTACTGCTGCTGTGCGGCTGTCTGCTGCTGTGCGGCTGCCGGAGCCGCACGACCGGGACAGGCACCGCCCTGCTTGAAGGCCGGGAGGAAGCAGCCGACCGTGCAACAGCCGCCCAGTCCGGAGAGCTGCCTGATGAAAGCGCGGAGCCGGAGCCGGCGGAGGGCGAAGGTAACGGGGAGCGGACGGCAGAGGACCCTGAGGCTTCCCGGAAGGAGTATGACGAGCAGGCCAGGTCCGAGCTTGAGCCCGGTACGGAGCGAAGTATCCACGGAGAAGGGGAGGGGACGGGCATGCCCCTTGACGGAGCTGACGCGGTCCAGGCTGTCAGCAAGCTGAGGGAGGACGCCCGGGAGACCGCAACCCGGACCGTAACGGCGGAGCAGGCCGAGCGGATGGGCGTCTCTGAGGACGCCGATGAGGCTGACTCCGCCCTGACCTATTATACCGTGCTCCTGCGGGACAGGATGGGCTCCCTGTTTGAATGCCAGCGGCTGAACCTGTACTGGGAGACCACGGAGGATCATGTGACGGTGTACAGGACCTCCATGGAGCATGAGCTGATCCTGGAGTCCGGCTCCTATGATGTGTCTGCACGCCTGCTGGAGGAAAATCTGCGGGTGGATGACGGCTGGGTCCTGCGCAAGGATCCCGGTGTGATCGTCAAGGTCGTGGGAAGCGGCATCCTGGGCAGTGGCGTTGCCTCGACAGCGGCAGCCCGGAGCGTACGCGCGGAGCTGATGGCCCGGGAGGGCTGGAGCGGTATGGATGCCGTGCGGAACGGACGCGTACTCCTGCTCTCCGGGGAGCTGCTTCAGACCGACTGGGGCAGGGTCGCGGCGCAGGTCCTGATCGCGAAGACCGCCGTCCCCTCCCTCTTCACCGATGTGGAGCCTGACAGGATGCTGGAGCAGCTGACGGAGGAGGCCACGGGCAGCCTCCCGACAGGCTGCTTCTATGAGAACGGACAGGACAGGACATAAAGGCCCGTATCCATCCGCTGAAAGAAAAAAAGGAGGAGCGCTCATGAACGCGTTGCGGATCCGTAAAACGACCTACTCCGCCATGTATCTGGCGCTGGCACTTGTCCTGCCCTTTGTGACCGGACAGATCCCGGAGATCGGCTCCATGCTATGTCCCATGCACTTTCCCGCCCTGCTGTGCGGCTTCATGTGTGGGTGGCCCTGGGGCATGGCGGTGGGCTTCATCGCGCCCTTGCTGCGCTCTGTCCTGTTCGGCATGCCCACTCTTTTCCCCACTGCTGTAGCCATGGCCTTTGAGCTGGCAGTCTACGGCGGTGCGGCGGGCTTTCTGCGCCGGCGGCTTCCGAAGAACGCCGGTACGCTCTATGCGGTCCTGCTGAGCGCCATGCTTCTGGGCAGGATCGCCTGGGGACTGGTTCAATGGCTGCTTTCCGGCCTGTCCGGAAGCGCCTTCACCTGGCCGCTGTTTCTGTCCGGCGCGATCCTGAACGCTGTTCCCGGCATCCTGCTGCAGCTGGTGCTGATCCCGGTCATTGTGGTCACCATGGAAAAGGCCGGACTGTCTCTGAACAGGTCGGCAGAAAAATAAAGGCTCAATGAAAAAACTTGTGGGATTTACCGTTGCCTCCATTTTGCCATCTTCTCTGCCTGTAGCAGGGGGGTGGTGGGGCGCAGCCCCGCCACCCTTATTTCCCCCTCTTCCCGCAGAGCGGGGGTTAGGGGGTATGAGGACAGAGCAGCATAATCATGGCTAAGCTTTCCGAAGCCGCGACAAGCGGCTTCGGTAGAATCCCACACGAAATTTCATTGAACCAAAATAAACACGGCAGAGAAAGCTCCTTCCGTTTCACGGAAAGCGCTCCAGAGGGCCGACCCGGAACAGGGTCGGCCCTTATTTTGCGGGCTAATCCTGTTGTGCCCTTCCAATCGATCTCAAACAAGCCGGCAATAGCACTTGACATAAGAGTTAGTCTGTGCTAATATATCTGTGAACAAAAATAAACATGTTCACAGATGGAGGAATACATGGCGAAAGCATTTTCGGAGCAGGAGAGGGAGCTGATCCGACAGCGGCTGCTGGAGGAGGGGGTCAGGCTCTTTCACGAGAACGGCAACCGGGCGCTGAGCATCCGGGAGCTGACGGCGAGGGCCGGCATCGCGCCGGGCAGCTTTTACCATTTTTTTGAGGATAAGCGGGCGCTGGTGCTGGAGATCGCCGAATATCGCAGCAGGCAGAAGATCGAAGCTGTGCTGGAGCGGCTGCGCACGGAGACGGCGGACCCGGTCGGATTGCTGGCGGAGCTGCTCAACGGTTTTATCCTGGATATGGCGCAGAAGGTGCAGGAAAAGCAGATGTACCGGGATATGCTGCAGCTGCTGTCTCAGGCAGACGGTGACATGCGGACCGAAGGGCTTTTTGATGATTTTCTGAAGCAGGCCGCTGAAATCCTGGCGCAGAAGGAGCCGCCGCTCGCGATGGATGAAGCCGGCATGAGGAGCCTGTTGGCCGCAACGGCGCTGATGATGAGGTACCAGGATGAGCTGGCGCAGCCCTATGGCCGGCAGCTGACAGGTCTTCTGCTGACGTGCGGCATCAGAAGGTATGTGAGAGCAGTACAGGAGGATAAGGAGAATGAGTGAGCTGATCCGTGATTTCCGGGAGATCCGCAGGCAGGATATTGCAGTTGCGGGCGGCAAGGGTGCCAATCTTGGATAGATGACCTCGGCGGGGCTGGCAGTACCGCCGGGCTTTGTGGTCACAGCGGAGGCCTACCGTTTCTTTATGCGGGAAAACGGTCTGGAGGCTACGGTGTCCGACCTGCTGGCTGACGCGGGCAGCGATTCCGTCAGGCTGGACGCGGCGGCGAAGGACATCCGTGATGGGATCATGCGGGGCAGTCTGCCCGGGACGCTCAGCCATGAGATCCTGGCCGCTTACGAAAAGCTGGGGCCGGAGGTCCGGGTGGCAGTGCGCTCCTCGGCTACGGCGTAGGACCTTCCGGATGCCAGCTTTGCCGGGCAGCAGGAGACCTATCTGAATATCCGCGGCAGGGAGGCGGTGCTGGATGCCGTACGCCGCTGCTATGCCTCCCTGTGGGGAAGCAGAGCGGTCAGCTACAGGCAAAATCAGGGCTACGATCAGCAGAGCGTGGCGCTGGCCGTTGTGATCCAGGAGATGGTGGAGAGCGAGAAGGCCGGTGTGCTTTTTACCGCCAACCCGGTGAACAACAGCCGGGAGGAGATGCAGCTGAACGCTGCCTACGGCCTGGGCGAAAGCGTGGTTTCCGGCCAGGTGACTGCCGACACCTATGTGTGCGGCAAGGATGGCAGAGTCCTCAGCCGGACGCTGGGAAGCAAGGCCCTGCGCATCGTGTACGCGGAAGAGGGCACGCAGGCGCTGCCGGTCAGCCGTCAGGAGCAGGAGGCCTGGTGCCTGACGGACGCTGAGCTGTCCGCGCTCTGTGCTGAAGCGGTGAAGGTGGATGGGCATTACGGGATGCCCATGGATATCGAGTGGGGCATCGCGGGCGGAAAGGTGTATATCCTCCAGGCCAGGGCCATCACCACGCTGAAGGAAAGCACTGTCACCGAGGCGGAGATCCTGGCCTACACCCGCCGCAACCATGTGACCGGCATGATGCGGGACAATCTGGCCTTCCTGCTGGAAAAGATCCCCGTGGCCCTCACGCCCCTGGACCATGATATGATGGGCGCGGTGAACAATCAGAAGGCCAATATTTTCAGCGAGGGTGGCCTGATCATCTCCATGGAGCCCATTATGGATGACGATGGCGTGATGATTCTGCCGCCCAACGGAAAGCGCATCAACGGAAGGATCACCCATCTGCCGGCGATCCTTCGCGAGCTGAAGGATTTTGACCGCTGCAGGAAGGATATGGACGCTTTCTTTGCGGAGGAAAAGCCGAAGCTGGCTGCCTGGGAGAACGTGGCTTATGACAGGCTGTCGCTGAAGGAATGCGGAGAGCAGCTGAGGGCCCTTTATGACGAGGTCTGCCACATCGCCTATATCCGCTTCCGCAAGGCGCTGTTCCCGACCTTCTTCTGCCAGGGAAGGATCGCGAAGAAGCTGATCAAGGCGGACCCCTCCCTGACGGTTTTCGATCTGTACAGCGATCTGGATTACCGTACCGCGGTGCAGACCCGTGACCTGGCCGAGCTGGCGCAGCAGCTGTCCGGCGATGCGGAGATCAGCGCCGCCATTCAGAGCGGCATGAAAGCGGAGGCGCTCTGCGGCAGGTTCCCGCGCTTCAGAGAGCTGCTGGAGGCATTCCTCCGCAGGCATGGCTATACGCTGGATATAAACTGCTGCTGCCTGATCTCCCGCTCCTTCGGCGAGGACCCGGACCGGGTGGTCAACATCCTGCGCCCTCTGCTCACCCAGGATGCCATGCCGGAGCAGGGACGCTTCGCGCAGCTTATGAATAAGCTGAAGGCTACGTACAGTGAGAAGGAATATGCGCAGCTGGAGGAGACGATCCGGCTGTTCCGATCCTTCCATGTGGACCGTGAGGAGAGCCAGTATCTCTGGGAGATGTGCTTCACGCTGATCCGCCGGAGCCTGCGGCACATCGCGCTGCTGCTGGCCGATGACGCGGACTATATGCAGAACATTGCCTATCTGTTCCTGGATGAGCTGACTGCCGCCTGTGCCCGAGGCGGTCTGTCTGACATGGACCGGGAAAAGCTTGCCCGCCGGAAGGCGAAGCATCCTCTGGCGGAAAAGGTGTGGGAGCGCTCCAAGCTGGATGTGTTCCCTGCAGCCGGTGACACGCTCAAGGGCATTGGCGGCAGCACGGGGCAGGCTGTGGGCCGTGTCTGTGTGATCCACGGACCGGAGGAGTTCTGCAAGCTGCAGAAGGGCGATGTGCTGGTCTGCCCGCTGACCGATCCCGAATGGACGCCGCTGTTCCGGCTGGCCTCGGCCGTGGTGGCCGATACAGGCGCAGCTCTGTCCCATGCCGCCATCGTGGCCCGGGAGTATGGCATTCCAGCCGTGCTGGGCGTAGGCCTGGCCACAAGCCGCTATCGGGACGGCGACATGATCCGGGTGGACGGCACCCGTGGGGAGGTCAGCAAGGTTGGATAAGGCGCAGCAAATGAAAAAGCAGCGCCGGGAGCGGATGCTCAACGCCCCGCTCCTGCCGCTGCTGATCAAAACGTCGATCCCCACCATGCTTGGCATGCTGGTGACGATGCTGTACAATCTGACGGATACCTTCTGGATTGCCCGGCTGAATGATGAGACGATGACCGCTGCCGTGGGCATTGTGTTCGCCTTCGTGTCCGTGATGCAGGCCCTCGGCTTCTGGTTCGGTTACGGCAGCGGCAATGTGATGTCCCGCAGGCTGGGAGAAAATCGGGAACGGGAGGCAGCCGTCATTTCGGCAGACGGCCTCGGCATGGCCGTCGGCAGTGGGCTGCTCCTGCTGCTGGGCTCTGGCCTGCTGCTGCGTCCACTGGCGGTCCTTCTGGGCGGCGGGGCATCCGACGAGCTGCTGGAGCAGACCGTAGCCTATCTGCGCATGCTGCTGCCGTCCATTCCGTTTTCACTGTATGCCACCACCCTGTACAATCAGCTCCGCCTTTGCGGCAATGTGAAGGACGGCATGCTGGGCCTTTTGGCTGGGATGCTGATGAACATGGTGCTGGATCCCATTCTGATCCTTGGTTGCGGCATGGGCACCGCCGGCGCGGGGCTGGCAACCTCCGTGGGACAGATCCTGGGGGCTGCTGTGCTGACTGTGCTCTCGTTCCTGCATGGCAATATTCCTGCCGGACTGCGGCTGTTCGATCTTCATCAGGGCCGCTGGAAGGACATTCTGGCAGGCGGCGCGCCGAACTTCACCCGTCAGGGGATCACCAGCCTGGCCTCTGTGCTGCTGAACCGGGCCGCCGTGCCCTTCGGCACTTCTGTCATTGCCGCGTTGACTGTCTCCGGCAGGATCTCCGCCCTGGCCTACATGCTGATGATCGGCTTCGGTCAGGGCTTCCAGCCCATCTGCGCCATGAATTTCGGCGCGAAGCAGTATGACCGCGTGCGGACTGCCTTCCGCATGACGGTGTTCATCGGCACCGCTTTCCTGATTGCCGCGTCCGTGGCGCTGTATCTCTTCGCGGGGCCGCTGGCCGGCATCTTCACCGCGGAGGAGGCTGTGCTATCCTCTTGCTGCACGAGCCTGCGGTATCAGTGCTTCGCCCTGCCGCTGCTGGGGTATTACGCAGTCTCCAGCATGTACATGCAGAATATCGGGCAGTATCTGAAAGCACTGATCATCTCCGTATCCAGGCAGGGCATCTGCTTTATTCCGCTGATCCTGCTTCTGCCCCGGCTGCTGGGAGAGACGGGCATTTATCTGGCCCAGCCGCTGGCGGACACACTGTCCTTTGCTGTTTCACTATGCGTGCTATGGGGCAGGGACCCGGCCCATACAGTCTGTCATTGACGTGGATGGACACAGGCTTGCTGCTTCGGATATGGTTCGTACTTCATCCTTCCCTCAAATGATCTCACTCAGCTTTTCCACCACCGCATCGCACACGCCGTGCTCCAGGCAGTACTTCGCGTCCAGCTCCCAGTCGTGGCACTTCTGCTTGTTCAGCACGGCGGCGCTGAGCTGCGTGCGGCTGAGGATGTAGTCCTTCATCTGCTTGAGCATCTTCTTGTAGCACTCGCCGGCGTCCATCACCTTCACCGCGTCACCGGCCATGCGGGCGGAGCCCTCGTGGATCACGACCCGGCTGCGGCTGAGCATGTAGCGCCTGTGCCCGGCCAGGAAGATGATCCCCGCCGCTGAGGCGGCCGCGCCCATGTCAACGGTGTAGACCGGAGTCTCGCTGGCCTCGATCGTGTCAACCAGGCTCCACATCATGTCCACATCGCCGCCGGGTGACATGATGTACAGGCGGATAGGCTTGCGCTCCTCCGCCGGCTTGCCCGCGTCCTCCATGTTCCAGCGGAGGATCAGACGCTGGATGTTCAGAACATTGCTGTCCACTTCATTGTCCAGGTAGACCTTGCGGTCGTTCTCCAGCACATAGTAGCTGACCAAATCCGGCACCGGCAGACCCGGATCCATCTGGCGTACGATCATCTTCACGGCTTCGGGGATGGCAGGGGCATCGGCGGGCTGGGCATTACTCAACATCATGTTCATCGGCTTTTTTCTCCTTCCCGATTGGTCGGTTCTGATTGCAAGTTACAGATACAGCATACCACCAATGAGCGCCTTTGTCATTGAACTGTCAGTTGAAAATGCGAAGCCGCAGCTTGTTCGGAGCAGAACGCGGCGGGATGATTAAACGCCATGTTGGACGATTTTGCTCTCGACGGTCTCAATGGGCTGGGACAGCGTGGGAGCATATCGGCGTGATGCCAAAAGAACGGACCAAGGAACTGCTGACAGTGCCGGGCAGTCCAGTACCGGACGCTCCTTCCACACGGGACCGGGCTTGTCGAATTCTTTGACCTCCGGTTGGATTCCCTTTTCTCCAGGCAGTCGCTTTGTCTCTTCAAGCCTTACAGCCTTCCCGGGATGCTTGGCCTGGCCACGGCTTTTTCATCCGATTTTCGTGCGACTGTTTCAAAAAGGGTAAACAGTAACCATGGACGTCAAATTAGCCAAGCAATTTTAAAATTTGGTCTTGATTTTAAAGTCGGGATGTGGTATGATAATACAGGAGTCGGCGGTTGACCGCGGCGATCAGTCGGCGCTCCAGTGCTGTGGCTTTGCCGGGATGTGCATTGCTGCATGCATCCCATTGTTTCTATCTTCCCGTTGTTTGTCCGTCGAGCGGATATGAGATTTTCAAGTGGGAATGTATATTCGGGGCATTAGCGCAGTTGGTAGAACGAGGCACTGCTACTTACACCCCAACGCACCTCACTCGGGTCCCTGGTCCACCGGGTGGGAAAATGCAGGAATTACGGATCAGAATGCATATTCGGGGCATTAGCGCAGTTGGTAGCGCGCGACATTCGCATTGTCGAGGCCAGGGGTTCGAATCCCCTATGCTCCACCAATTTTGTCCAGCATGGTAATGCATGCTGGACAATTTTTATATCTTTCTTCCTTCTTTTGGGGCATTAGCAAAACCAATACCCGAGGCATCGTCACTTACGCCCCACCCAATTTTTGCAGAATCAGCCTCCGATTTCTTGCAAAATTGCTGCCCGACGATTGTATTTTTTCTGCATTTCGGCCCTGAATTTTCAAAAATTACGGATGCCAGTAGCTGCTTTCGTTGTCATCGATTGGAGCGATTCGGGCCCTCCAAGCCAAAAAACAATAAAAAAACAATTCGAAATTTTGAAAATCCGCCTTATGATTGCTAACACCCCAAAAATCGGGCAAAATTTGAATTTCTGCTGATGCCCCAACTGTACCCCACCGGCAAGGATGATGTACTTACGCCCCAAATTGGAGAAAAATGGAAAATTCCAGAGACTTTGCTGATGCCCCAACTATTCATGCCCCAAGAAATAACTGTACATCGTTGGCCCTAATTGTGGTTGTGCTATCTTCTGGTTAAAAAACGTAAAAAGGCGGCTTGCTGGCAAAAAGCAAGCCGTCATTTTCTTAGATTAATCAGCGTATCAACGGGTTTCATATGAAATCATCTATGTTCGTGACACAATTGAACTAACCATTTCATCAAGACTGACGAAATTCCTTGTACATAATCTCCGCCAGCGCCTTCTTCAGCGCGGCGTACTTCTTCGGATCACTGAACAGGGCGCCGAAGGTCTCGCTGCTCTCCATGTAGGCGTTCATGGCGGTTTCGTCATAGGCCTTGGAGAAGACGCTGTCCTCAAAGATCTGCTCACCATCATTCTGGGCGGACTTGCGCAGAACCTCGTTCGGACGCATCTTGTCCATCAGGATACCGGCCAGGATGCGGTCACCGTCGGTGATCTCACCGGCGTAATGCTCGTTGAACTTGTCGATGACCTCATCCAGCTGGCTCTTCTGCTCCTGCTGGCCGGCGCCCTTCTTCATGCTGGCCGGCTCATACTGGCCGCCGACATCCTTGTCCAGGGCAATGGAGCCGGCAAAGGTCTCTTCCAGCTTGTAAAACTCCAGAGTGACCTTGTCACCAAGATCCCATACATCGTCTTCAACGCCTTGCAGAAGATGCACAAGATAGCTGCAGAAAAGATACTCTCTGTGCAGGTCGCGGTCGAACATGCGGACAATCTGCGTGATGTAGTTGTACCACTTCACGAAGCTGCGCACCAAGCGGCGGAAATCATAGCGCTGCTGCTGATCCAGCGCGGTGTTATAGCGGTCGGCAATGGGCAGCAGAGCATTGGTGATCTTGGCCTGCAGAGAGTTGGTCTTCTTGCCGTTTTCCGGGTCGAGATAGATGGCGGTCACGGTGTCAATGTCCTCGTCGGTGTAGACCTTGAAGGCACGCAGCTGCTTCTGGGCCTGATAGATCAGATCCACATTGATCTCGCTCTCCAGGCTGGTCTCGGTATAGAAAGCCTGGAAGGCTTCCTGGATGTCCTCGGCCTTGTTGACGAAGTCCAGCACATAGGTGTCGATCTTGCCGGGGCAGGTGCGGTTCAGACGGCTGATGGTCTGCACGGCTTTCACATCGCGCAGCTTCTTGTCGATGATCATGGTATGCAGTAGCGGCTCGTCAAAGCCGGTCTGATACTTTTCAGCCACGATCAGCACATCGCCCTCATCATGGAAAACAGCCTTGGTCTGGCTCTCGGTAACGCGATTGCCATCGCTGTCCTTGTTCATGCCGCTCTCGCTGTATTCCATGCCGGGGTTGTCGGGATCGGTCACGGTACCGGAGAAGGCGATCATCACCTGCAGGCTGTCGTAGCCCTGGGCCTTGATGTACTTCTCCACCTCCTGGTAATAGCGCACAGCCGCCAGGCGGGAGGCGGTGACCACCATCATCTTGCCCTTGCCGCCGATGGCCTTGCTGGTCACCTCGCGGAAGGTCTCCACGATGATCTGTGCCTTCTGCTGAATGTTGTAGGGATGCAGATCGGTATAGCGGCGGATGAGCTTCATGGCCTTGGAGGTGGGCACCTCGGGATTGTCCGGCGTGTTCTTGGCCACCTTGTAGCAGGTTTTGTAGGTGGTGTAGTTCGCCAGCACATCCATGATGAAGCCTTCCTCGATGGCCTGCCGCATGCTGTAAATGTGGAAGGGATGGAAGGATCCGTCCGCATGCTCCTCGCCGAAGATTTCCAGCGTCTTGTCCTTGGGTGTGGCAGTGAAGGCGTAGAAGCTCAGATTCTTATGCTTGCCGGCGGCGATCAGCTCCCGCAGGAACTTGTCGTTCGCCAGGTCGATCTCTTCCTCAGCCCTGCCTTCCATCTCGGCATATTCGCGGAGGGCGTCCTCGGTATCCGCCAGGGCCATCTTCAGCTTCATGGCGCTCTGGCCGGTCTGGCTGCTGTGGGCCTCATCCACGATGACGGCAAAGGCCTTGCCGCTCACATCGCCCACCAAATCGTAGATGACCGGGAATTTCTGCAGGGTGGTGACGATGATGCGCTTGCCGTCCTGCACGGCCTTCAGCAGATCCTTGGAGGATTTCTTCTCGTCGATCAGCACCACGCTGCCCAGGGTATGATCAAAGCCGTTGATAGTATCCTGCAACTGAGTGTCCAGCACCTTGCGGTCGGTCACGATGATGACAGAACTGAACACGGCCCGGTTTTCATCATCATGCAGGCTGGCCAGGCGGTAAGCTGTCCAGGCAATGCTGTTGGACTTTCCGGAGCCGGCGCTGTGCTGCACCAGGTAATTGTGGCCGGGGCCATGCTGCCGGGTATGCTCGATCAGCTTGCGTACCACATCCAACTGATGATAGCGCGGGAAGATGATCTTCTCGCTGGTCTCGGTGCGGGTCTTGCCGTCTGGCAGGATGATCTTTTTGCTGCTGGTCTGGTAGCTGATGAACTTTTGCAGGATGTCCAGGAACTGATCCTTCTGCAGCACATTCTTCCACAGATAGGAGGTCACATAACTGCCGTCCGCGGTCTGCGGGTTGCCCGCGCCGCCGTCATTGCCGGAGCCGTTGCTGCCCTGGTTGAAGGGCAGGAAGGTCGTATTGCTTCCCAGCAGGCGGGTGGTCATGGCCGCACGGTACAGATCCACCGCAAAGTAGACCAGCACACGCCGATTGAACTGGAAGCACTCCTCACGCGGATCGCGGTCCGTCTTCCACTGCACAATGGCCTTGTCGATGCTCTGTCCGGTCAGCTGGTTCTTCAGCTCGATGGCCACCAGCGGAATGCCATTCACGGCCAGCAGCATATCCACGCTGTTACTGTTGCGGGGGCTGTAGTGCCACTGGCGGATCACCTGGCAGATCCAGCGAGTGCTCGCACAGTCCGCCCTCATAAGCACCATGATATTTGGTGCTGGCCGGCGCGGTAAAGAAATCCGACTTTTGCAGCCAGGACAGGAGTTCCTCAAGGCCGTCACGGTGAATCTTCTCCCTGCAAAGAGCAAGGAATTCCTGCTTCTGGGCTTCAATATCCATATCATTCCCTCCTAGTATCGTGCTTCACAATTTCAGTATAAAGGTCATCGATCCGCGCGTAAGGGATACTTTTATCAAAACGGCGGATTCGGGTTAAGGCGTTGTCGACCACGTCCTCGACTTCCCGCCCGACGGGAAAATGATGGCGCAGGAGGATAAAATCATCGGTTTCTTCCTTCAGTATCCTGCGGATCCGTTCAGAGCCTTCAGGTACCGGCATGATCCTTTCTGTCATTTCTGTGCCTCCAAAGCCTGACGAAGGAAATCGCTGTATTTCTGTTTGGCACTGGCGGGAGCAGCGACCTTCATGCTGCTGCTGTGTTCACATACCCAGGCCCAGAATGTTGGGCCCGTTGCAACATGTACGGTTGCCTGGAAGTGACCACTGTCAACCTTGGCAAACGGAAAGTGATCCCCGAACTTATCAACCATGCTGTTCATAAGGGCGTTTGTGCACTCCAGCGTGACATCCATCTCCTGGCCATCGCTTGCCATTCGGGTCAGTGTCTGATAGTAGTAATCCGGAGAAAAATCATCCGGTTGGGGCACGGCTGCGATATTTGTCAGTTTCGGAATCTCCATTCGATCGATCCGGAAAGGCCGAACCTCGTTCCTGTTGTCGAGCCATCCTACTACATAGTAGCGATCGCTGTTCCAAACCGTCATGTAGGGTGAGAGACTGTAAACCTCGCCTTGATTGCGCAGGACCCTTTCTCTGTTTCCATTATAAAGCGTATGCTGGAAGGTGATCTTTTTCCCGGTGTGGATTGCCTGACTGATGATATCAACAGTCAGAGGAATCTTGTTATTGTCGGTTTTAGCCTGCTTATCCATATAGATGGAAGAGCACAGCATTTCCGCGTCATGCATGCCGGAGATCTATGCCAGTTTTTTCGCAATGCGGATCGTTTTGCTCGGGCTGATAAACTGTGAGGAGGCCACCGCGTCCATCAGCATCCGGACTTCTGCCGTTTCCAACTGCCTGCAGCCATAGCTGTAGGTGTTTTTGTTTCCTTCCTTTGTGCAGATGATATCGAAACCATACTGGTTCAGGATCTCAATATCATTGCTGATCGAGTGCCGGGAGCCGCCGTGGCCATTTTGCTCACAGTAATCGATCAGTTCGCTCAGCGACACCTTGTGGTCATCATCGGTATGCTGCATCAGATACCGAAGGATAAACAACGGTCTGTCGGTGGTTCTGTATTTATTTTCGCACATGGCTCGTATCCCTCTTCAAGCGCTCCTTTTCAGAACAGGGCGGATAATCGTGATCTGCTTGCCGCTCCTACGTGCATAATCGATCGTCATGGCTGTGCCGCCGGGCTGACCGTCATAGGCGGCCAGCAGAACACTGCAACTGTTAACCATATAGCGGTTCCTCGCGAACATACTTCCGGAGGTATACACGTGGCCGACCCAGGTGATAACATCGGCCTGCTGCCTGATCAGTTCCTCACGGTCTCTGTATTCCTGCGCCCATTTTGCTGACTGATCGTCAAACGGAATGGCGATTTCCAGCGTGACATCCGGATATTTTTCCCGCAGCTGCAGAACGGCCTCTGCCGCAAACATATCCATTCCGAGCGCACCGCCGGAGATAAAATGAGAGTAGCCCTCGAAGATCATCATTTCAATGGTGTTGCGCAGCCTGCGTTTAAAGTCCGCACACAATTCACAGTCTTCATGAAAGCCGAAGGGCATTTTCTGCAGTCTGTAGCCGGTAAAAGCTACAGTCTTGCCAACAGCGGCAGGCTTCTTTCGCACGATCTGATCCATTCAAATCACCTCCGGGGTCTCTACAAACCAGCGCCCGATCATTGACGCATCATCTGTATCGGTCGGTCGTTCAAAAAACAGATAACGCTCTTGATTTTCTACAACAATGGTGAATCGATCACCCTGCCCGCCTGCTTTCCTGGCGGGGGCAGGCACAACGGCTTTTACTTTGGTGATCTCATACTTTCTGCCGTCGCTCCAGTGAAGGACTTTGGGGATCATGTGCCCGGAGGTGCCGATTGCGACATCCACATGAACATATTGCTTTCTGTACCTCATGTTCCTGCCTCAATTGTGCTTTTTGAAGGCTTCAATCTCCTTGTGTGTTGCGAAAGCGTCGTCCTCAAGAATCCCGATGACTCTGCCGATGAAATTGACCGGCCCGATTTCACTTTTACGCATCAGCGGCCATTTGGGGTTCAGGGAATAAAGGCCTTCCTTTCGGAATTCCTTGATAAAAAGTGAGTTTTCAACCTGGAAGATGCCGACTTCCCCATACCGCGGCTCAGAGTCACGCTTAACCAGCACATAACAATGATTGGGGTATTCCGGCTCCATACTGTCGCCGTTGACATGGAAGATCATATCTGCGCGGCGCGCTACAGGCGTAGAATGAATATAGGTCTGTTCACAATGAGAGGAGAAATCAAGAACATTAAAACCGGCAGCAACCGCATCCTCGGCGAGAGGCAGCTGTACCAGATCAATGACCTTCTCTGCGGTCATCTCTTCTTCCGCTACCAACAATTTTTCGGAAATGCCCACCAGCACCCGCTGATGCGCGGCGTTCAGGCTGCGGTAGTTAAACAGAAGCCGGCTTTCCTCCGTGCTGACATCGGACATTGCGGGCGAATCACAGAAAAATTCCCCGATGGAAATACCGAGTGCCTTGCAGAGTGGAGCAATATTGGCAATATCCGGACGGGTACGGCCACTTTCCCAGTTCGCGATAGCGGATTTGGAAAGATTCAGCCTTTCGGCCAGATCAATCTGCGTCAGGTGCGCGATCGACCGCAGCTCCTTCAGGCGGATAGCGAAAAACAGCTTATTATCGCATATACCGTTCTCCTGTGTTTGGATAGAAACGATCTGACTTTCGCCGTTTCCGTTGGCTTCAAATTTCCGGCGTCCCATAGCATCAGCCTCCAATCTCATTAACTGTGTACATGATAATGCATGTGAAAAGCTCTGTCAATAGCTGTTTTGGTACTGTGCTAAAAATAATCCAGTGCATTTTTAAAAGCTTGCAAAGACATTAACTATGCACTATAATCCCATCATCGATGTGGACCACGGAAGGAAGTGATAACATTGATGATTCTTCATTCTGACGCCAACTGCTTCTACGCGTCTGTGGAGATGGTTGAGAACCCTGCGTTACAAGGCCAGCGGATAGCGGTATGCGGTGACCCGGAGCAGCGACATGGCATTGTGCTCACCGCCAGTTACCCCGCAAAGCGTCAGGGCGTGAAGACCGGTATGGCAAACTGGCAGGCGTTGCAGGCCTGTCCGGACCTGATCATAGTGAAGCCGCACTATGATCTCTATCTGAAGTATTCAAGGCTGCTTCAGCGCATTTATAAGCGGCACAGCAATTGCGTTGAGCCCTTCGGCATGGATGAATGCTGGATCAGCCTCCCATACGGAGAGAAGGACGCGATCGAGATTGCGCAGGAGATCAGGCAAACCGTGAAGGAAGAGACTGGGCTGACTGTGTCCATCGGCGTTTCCTTCAGCAAGGCGCTGGCCAAGCTGGGCAGTGATATGAAGAAACCGGACGCCATGACTGTTCTGGGCCGAAGTGACTTCCGTGAGAAGTGCTGGGGCCTGCCGGTGTCCGACCTGCTGTATGTCGGGCCGAGAACGACAAAGAAGCTGAAGAATATCGGCATCACTACGATCGGGCAGCTTGCTTCTGCCCCGCCGGAGGTCATCGCCAGAAAATTCGGCAAAAACGGTATGATGATCCAGGGCTTCGCCAACGGGACAGACTGTGCTCCAGTAGCCCCTGTGGATTACAGTCCGCTGCCAAAGTCGATCGGGCACGGCGCGACATGCACGAAGGACCTGGAAGATAACTATTCTGTATGGCTGGCCCTGAATGAACTGGCACAGGATGTCGGCCATCGGATGATAGCGGATCATTTTAAGGCACAGGTTGTCCACCTTTATATTAAGGATAACACCTTTGCCTTTCAGGAATACTCGGCGCCGATCCATTATCCAACGCAGAGCCCGTCGATCATCGCACAGGCAGCTTATGAGCGGTTCCTGCTCTGCTACGATTGGCGGAATCCTGTCCGTGCACTGACGATCACCGCTTCCCAACTGCAGGATGAGAACAAGCCCGACCAGCTTGATCTTTTCGGCGATTATCTGAAGTATGATAAACAGAACCGCCTTGATAAGGCAGTCGATGAGATCAGGAGGCGATTTGGTAAAGACATTATATGCAACGCATGTCTGTGCAGTCGGATGACCTCGCTGGCTACAGACAGATGTGAGAGTGTGAAGATGCCTGGAATGATGTACCGTTGAGGAGGATACGGTAATGAGCAAGAAAAAAACGGTCGAAATGGCGCCCGTCCTGCAGACGATGAAGGATTATATCAAACATCACTTCGGCGATGAGCTGATGACTGAGCTTGAAAGCGAAATCGCCTTGAATCACAAGCGCGATGCTGATTACAGACTTGAGGATGTACCCGATGAGGAGCTGCGTCATTACAAAGTGGTTTTTGACCACGCTGACACTCAGATTATCAGGGCGGAATTCTATCGGGTTGACCGTACCGTACTCAAGGCGGACATGAAGGCCCGCTTCCGCGCGGGAGTATCGCGGGACGGATAGATCCCGGATTATACCGTTAGCCATATCAACTTTTCGGCTGATTTCGTTCTTGACGGCGGCATCCGGCGTTTGGGCGGGATCACGGATGTGACGACTGATGTTCTGCCGATCAGGGATCTTCCCAAGATGTCGAAGTATCTCGTGCCGGTCCTCTCCTATGACGAGATGGAGTTTATGGTTCATGAGATGCTGACGAAGTATCTCGGTCAGAACGCCGTCAAGACTTATCAGGAAGATGGCGCGAGCCGGCTGGCTGCGGCAATGGGGTTGCAGATCATGCATCTTTCCCTCCATAAGAACCACTATACATCCGCCGTGCTTTTCCTGAAGCAGGGAACGCTTGAGGTCGTTGATGTTGACTTGCTTGATTCTGTTCCGGATGATGAAGCATTTCGTGAGATTACGATTCCTGCAAAGACGATCGTGCTCAATGATAACGCGTTTCCCTCCTCCGATGTGGAACAGGATATCTACCATGAATGCGGCCATTATGAATGGCATTCCATGTTCTTCGAGCTTCAGGAACTGCATTCCGCTGATCTGAGACAGTTGGAATATCAGGAAGCGGACAAGGCTTCCAGGCCTGCAATCAAGGATGTTCATTGGGTCGAGCGCCAAGCGGCCTATGTAAGCTATGCCGGGATATTTCCGAAGCCTGTCATCATGCCTATGGTTCATGAGTACTGGAAGGAAGTAGAGCACCGCAATGAAAATGTCGGTCAGAAGATCGCCTATGTCATATACCGTATTTCACAGGAGAAGCAGAAAAAGCGTTCTTTGATCAAGACCCGCCTGATCATGCTTGGTTCAGCCGCGGCCAAAGGCGCCTGCAATTATGTGGATGGTGCCTACATCGCCCCTTTTGCCTTTGATTAGTCAAAGCTGAATCCCGGCGAAACCTTCGTAATCGGCCGTGCCCAGTTTTCGGAGATGTATGAGAAGGATGAAGATTTCCGTGAGCTGATCAGCACGCATCAGTTTATTTACGCGGATGGACATGTCTGCGCGAATATGCCGTACTTCGTCCACCAGACATCGAAAGGTGCTCAGCTGACCGAGTGGGCTTTGAGCCATCTGGACGAATGCTGCCTGAAGTTCAAGAAGGAATACCGGGTCGACCGGAATAATTATAAAGTCGGTGAATTGCATTCCGACCGGGAATATAATGAAGTGTATGTGATGATCCATTCTTTACAGATCGCCGGGATGACACCGGAAATGCTCGAAACCAAAAATGTCGAATATCTGGAAAACTTCCCGAGAACGCCCGCGAAGGCCATGGCCCAGCTGGTAAAGGATCGCTGCAAGACCAAACGCGAGGCTGCCTACAGGTGTGGGCTTTCCGAGACGACCATTTCCAGAATGTGCAGGGAAAATAATTTCCCATATGATATCCAGCAGGTCACCAGGATCGTGGTCGGCATGAAGTTGCCTCCGATGCTTTCCTAGGCCTTTATGGAAACGATCGGCTTTACAAGGACTGTGATGATCCGTTACTATCGGTATCAGTGCATTATTGGCAGCATGTATATGGATGACCTGGAAACCATTGTCGAAACACATCAGGATCTCTTCAGCTAAGTTAATGGCTCCGATCCGGGCTGCTCGAACACGGGCGGCCCTTTTTGTTATGCTTTCATACATTTTGCAAATGTTACGAAAAATAAATAATTTCCGAATCAGAAAACTTTGTTTTCCGCAGAAGCCTTATTTTACTGGGTTTCCGCTTTCGGCGGATACCGTTTGGAGCCTCAAACCCTTGATTTTATTGGGTTTTCAATTTTCTGATTCAGGTTATTGGATTTCCGGAACCTATGCTATTCTTTCATCACGAGCTGAGGAAACCCAGCCCGCCGGGACGCGGAGTGATGGCCCCTGATCAGGGTCGCTTCCACACAAAGCAGCCCGTAACTGAATACGACGCAGCCGGCATTGGAAGTGCAGCTGCAGCCGAATGGAGAACTCTCTTCATACGGCTGTTGTGCTTTTACGCTGGCAGCATTTTATGGATAGCCCTCCATTCGGCGACGAACCGAAAGGAGGGCTTTCTTCATGAAATAGAAAGCGCAAAAGATCAAACGCCAGCGGTATCTCATCATTGACCATCAAAAGATTCCGGTCACTGAGGAATAGTTTCAGGCCTGGAACCGCCCGATTTACACGGAGCGCAACAGAGCGCATCGCGAGCATGCCTGCTACCAGTCGGATTATCACTTCTGCAAAGGCGATTGCGGCCAGTGCCCTTGGGCCAAGAAAGGCCGGAAGCTTGAGATTGACGCATCGCCGTATGCCAATGATTTTGCTCCGGAGATCATCAGCCACAGCCTGAAAGCCTTTGATCTTGAAGAATATGTGGTCGACAAGCTGCTGTCCATCAGCATTTACAGCTTTGCTCATCAGGTGATCCGGGACGGAGACAAAATCCTCTATCTCTACGCAGAGCGCAATATGACAGCTGCTGAGATTGCGTAGGAGCTGGAGATCCCCAGAGGAACCGTGCGGTATCGGCTGAAAATCATCCTGCAGGCGATGCGGAACAATTACGAGCGGCTTTTCGGCGGCTAAAAAAATTTTTTTGAAAAAATTCAAAAAAATTGGCCAAAAACGGGGTGCTTTTAACAGGAGTGGGCGCAAAGGGCAAAAAGCCCTTGCAGAAAGGATGGTTTCTCTATGTTTTTCCTCAAGATCAACAACCCGGAAGGCAGTGGCACGATCGTTGCTGCCGCGACGCCTTACAACATGTACGCCTTATGCTGTACCTGCGGCATGCAGATGAAGCTGAGCAAGCGTGATGTACTCGAAAATCACGACATCTGGAGTAATTTCTATGAATGCCCTTTCTGCCGCGAAGCACGGAAAGAGATCATGGTTGACTTTACCGGAGCTCCCGATGTCAGGCGTGACGCTGAAGCTGTGCGCCGTTTCTACGATGACGCGGATGATGTGGATCCCTTTGCGGATGATGACAAGCAGCCTGATGATGATGACAATGACCCGGACTGCCGGAAACGCATGCAGGATTCAGAAATAGCCGCTCGTGGCGATGAAAAGGCGGTTCCCGATGACAAGCGGACGACTGAGGAACCGCACGGTTTTTTCCCTTCGGCATCGCAGGCGTTGCTTAACTACCTGCAAAGTCCCGGATGCATCAACAATCTGAAGGCAAGTTTTAAGAAGGAGGATCAAGACAATGAGTGAGATCAGTCGTTTTGAAGGATATCGTGCTGTACAGGAGCAGCCCCGCAGGGAGCTCCCCGTTGGTGGTTATGTTGCTCAGATTCAGGCCGTTAAGCTGGCCAATGACAATGCCGGTCGGCCCCGCCTGGTGTTCTGCGTGGAGATCGTTGAGGGCCCCTTTGAAGGCTACTTCCATCAGGACTACGAATCCCGCAAGGGCGGCATCTATGGCGCCAAGTATCACGGAACCTACAACATTCCGATCCCCGATAACAATAATTCCGAGCAGAACCTCCGCAATGTGGATCGCTTCAATCTTACCCTGGGCGCGATCGAAGGGAGCAACCCCGGATACACCTGGAATTGGAAGATCGAAAGCCTGAAGGGACTGAAGGTCGGGATCTCTGTTCGCGAGACGGAATATCGCGGCTCTGTCTATACGGAGATCGGCAAATTCATCCCGCTGAGCATTATCCGCAGCAATCATTTCAGGCCCATGGCGCGGCGCGTTTCTGCTGGTTCCGCACCGGGGACTCCGATCGTCACCGTAAACACCTACCAGGCCTACAACACTGCAGCGATTCCCGGAACGAACCAGAACATGGCTGCTCGTCAGGCTTTTCAGCATCCGGTCGACTCCAATCCTATGGTTCAGGCAGCTCCGGCTGCAAATCGCTACGGCCCCGGTGCCCGGACTGACGATACGGATATCCCGTTCTGATCTGTTCAACTTTTCAACCTGGGAGCGGGCGGCAACGCCTGCCCCCAGGGCGTGATCGAAAAT
>R14__coassemble_120_pt1 | contig 66065 bp, 57 predicted proteins | sample R14__metabat2_high_PE_034 | metagenome-assembled genome bin R14
TCGAAGTCAAGGGGCCGCGGCCCCTTGACAATCCCCAGGGGCTTGAGTAGTAACCGCTCCTGCGCCCCGCCGCACCGCTGCGTGCCCGCCGTCAGCGAAGGGCCATCTGCCACGCAGCAAAGCACGGTAGGCCTGAACCGTAACCGGCGCAGCTTCGGATTTGTTCAAAATGTCCGGACAGGTGTTGCATTTTGCCATCATTTGTGTTATGATGAACATATCGTGAAAATCAAATGACGGGGGAGTGAACAACTGTGACCATGCCGAAAGCCCAGGGGCGCCGTTCCCGCGCGGGGATCTATCTGCGCAGGTACTGGCCGCTGTATGCCATGCTGATCCTGCCCATGGCTGTCTGCATCCTGTTCAAGTATGTGCCCATGCGCGGCCTGGTGCTGGCCTTCAAGAATTACAAGGTCATCAAGGGCATCAGCGGCAGCGCCTGGAACGGCTTTGAGAACTTCCAGTACCTCTTCAGCAAGTCGGAGTCCGTCAGCGTCATCCTGCAGACCCTGAAGCTGAACCTGCTGGACCTGGCCTTCGGCTTCCCCATGCCCATCCTGCTGGCCGTGATGCTGAACGAGGTCAAGAACGCCACCTTCAAGCGCGTCACCCAGACCGTCATCTATCTGCCCCACTTCCTGTCCTGGGTCATCATCGGCTCCGTGTTCATGATGCTGCTGAAGACCGACTCCGGCATGATCAACCTGCTCATCGTCGGCGCGGGAGGCACCAAGATCCCCTTCCTGACGGACACCACCCTGTGGGAGGTCACCTACATCTTCATCGGTGTGTGGCAGTCCATGGGCTGGGGCACCATCATCTATCTGGCCGCCATCACCGGCATCTCCGCCGAGCTGTATGAGGCCGCCACGGTGGACGGCGCGGGACGCTTCTCCCGCATCTGGCACATCACGCTGCCCGGCATCCGCTCCACCATCGTGACGCTGCTGATCATGAACCTGGGCAAGGTGCTGGGCTCCTCCTTTGAGCGCGTGAACACCCTGTCCAACCCCTATGTGGTGCTGAAGTCCGCCAACGTGATCTCCACCTATGTGTGGCGCGTGGGCCTGAGCAACGGCAAGTATCACTACGCCACCGCCATGAGCCTCTTCCAGAATGTGATCGGCGTCATCCTGATCCTCATCGCCGACCGCATCGCCAAGGCTCTGGGCGAGTCCGGCCTGATCTGACGGGGAGGTGAGGAAGAAATGTCCGCAGTCGCCAAGAAGAAGCCCACCCGCATCCGCGAGGGCGTGGGCAGCCGTGTCTTTGATATCGTCAACTATGTGCTGCTGGTCATCGTGGGCCTGGTGTGCCTGATCCCCTTCCTGCATGTGTTCGCCATCTCCCTCTCCTCCAACAGCGCCGCCCTGAGCCAGAAGGTGTACATCCTTCCCGTGGATTTCTCCTTTGAGGGCTACAAAATGGTGCTGGAGGACGCCTCCATGATGCGCTCCCTGCTGCTGACCGCGGGCCTGACCATCGGCTTCACCGTCATCGGCATGGTGCTGACCGTGCTGGCCGCCTATCCGCTGACCAAGCGTGACCTGAAGGGCCGGGGCATCATCGCCTTCGTGTTCATGTTCACCATGTACTTCAGCGGCGGTCTGATCCCGGAATATCTGCTGATGAGCGACCTGGGCATGCTGGACACCATCTGGGCCCTGCTGCTGCCGCTGACCTTCAGCGCCTATAACATCATCATCATGCGCTCCACCATCGAGAGCAGCATCCCCGCCTCGCTGGAGGAGGCCGCCTTCCTGGACGGCGCCAGCTACTGGGACATCCTGCTGCGGGTGGTGCTGCCCCTGAGCAAGCCCGTGCTGGCCACGCTGTGCCTGTTCTTCGCCGTGGGCCGCTGGAACGCCTATGGCGACGCCCTGTACTATGTGGTCAACAACTCCAACCTGTACCCGCTGCAGCTGAAGCTGTACTATCTGATGGGTATGGCCAGCGACGCGGCCAACCTGTCCGAGGGCGGCAGCAGCACCTATGTGACCGGTGAGGTCATCAAGGCGACCTGCGTCATGTTCGCAACGATCCCGATCATCATAGTGTATCCGTTCCTGCAGCGGTATTTCGTGTCCGGCATCATGATCGGCGCGGTGAAGGGCTGAAACCACTGTGTGGTTTCAGCCTGAAGAAAGGTTTTCGCGCCTGCGGGCGCGAGGAGGGGGCTTTGCGGTCGCCCCCTCCACCCCTTCGCATCGCCATTTTTGCTGCTTGTGTGTCAGTGCTGTGTTGAGGTTTCGCGCCTGCGGGCGCGAGGAGGGGGCTTTGCGGTCGCCCCCTCCACCCCTTCGCATCGCCATTTTTGCTGCTTGTGTGTCAGTGCTGTGTTGAGGTTTCGCGCCTGCGGGCGCGAGGAGGGGCTTTGCGGTCGCCCCTCCACCCTTCGCATCGCCGTTATTTGCGGCTTGTGAGGCAATGTAACGCCAAAGAAGCCGAACCCTGTATATCATACGCAGACGCGTGTGCATATAAGAACAAAAGGAGGAAACGAACCATGAAGAAGACCCTGTCTCTGGTCCTGGCGCTGGCTGTGCTGCTGACCGCGGTGCTGGCTACCGTGCCTGCCATGGCTGAGGATGTGGTGAGCTACACCGCTTCCGGCGCCAAGGTGATCACCTACGGCGAACAGATCGAGCTGAAGGTGCCCGTGTATCAGCGCTCCGGCATCAAGGACCCCATCGAGGACAACTACTGGACCCACTGGATCCAGGAGAACTTCGGCGACAAGTACAACATCAAGGTGACCTTCATCCCGATCAGCCGTACTGACGAGGTGAATGCCTTCACCACCAAGATGGCCTCCAAGTCCACCGCCCCCGACATGATCTTCCACTATGACAACCCTCAGCTGCTGGCCTATATCGACCAGGAGTTCGTGCAGCCCATCGATGAGTCCATGGTGGCCGAGTACATGCCCGACTATCTGGCCTATGTGGGCGAGACTGCCTACAACATGGGCAAGTACAACTACAACGGCACCATGACCCAGATGTTCTTCCCCGCCGCCCGTGACGACGCCGACAACTGGGCTACCGTGATCCGTACCGACTGGCTGGAGAAGTGCGGCCTGTCCATGCCCACCTGCCTGGAGGAGTATGAAGCCGCGCTGCAGGCCTTCAAGGACGCCGGCCTCGGCGGCGACGTGACCATCCCCGCCACCCAGGGCGTGCCCAGCACCACCGGCACCCGCGGCGACGCCTACCGCACCGGCCACACCGATGCCCGCGAGATCGCCATCTATTCCGACCTGCAGGTCGTGTCCATGGACTGGGAGCCCATCCGCCGCACCTTCCAGACCCTGAACCGCCAGTATAACGCCGGCCTGATCTCCCCCGAGTTCGCTCTGGACTCCGACGGCAGCCAGGCCAAGTCCGACTTCGTGAACGGCCGCTCCGCCGTGTACGGCTTCTATCTCTCCGCCAACTCTGACGTCATCTCCACCCTGATGGAGAACTGCCCCGACGCCAAGATCGACATCCTGGATCCCCATGCCTTTGTGCCCAAGGGCGAGACCCTGTACGATTACAAGGCCGCTCCCATCGGCATCTCCACCGGCATCTCCGCTTACTGCGAGCATCCCGAAGCCGTCATGATGTACATCAACTGGATGGCCCAGCCCGAAGTGCTGGAGTACATGCAGTACGGTGTCGAGGGCGCCAACTACAAGGTGGAGAACGGCCTGAAGGTCCTGATCTCCGACTATGACGGCGAGACCCGCTTCGCCTCCACCAACGCCAACATCGACCTGTTCATCATGGTTGCCCAGACCCGCCGTGACGCCACCACCCTGGAGGCCATGGCTGCCACCTACTGCCCCAACGGCTATGAGTACCTGATGGAGGAGATCTTCAACTACAACAGCCAGAAGACCTACATCATGAACTACCAGTACACCACGCCCATCGCCTCTCAGAGCGAATACGGCGAGACCCTGCGCACCATGTTCCAGTCCTTCGCCACCGAAGTGATCACCTGCCCCGTTGAGGAGTTCGATGCTCGCTACGATGCCCTGCTGGTGGACTACTGCGCTGCCGGCCTGGACGAGATCCACGCCGAGAAGGCCGCCGTGTACGACGCCGAGAATCCCCAGTAATCGTTCCGTCGCTTGCCCCCGCCCCCGGCTTCGGCCGGGGGTTTTTCTGTGCGGCAGCAGCACGAAAATCAGCCATTCCCGATTTGGGGATAGACAAACCCCGCCAACAGGTGTATAATATGAAGCGAAAGCAAAGCCCCCGGGCATCCGGGGCCATATATCAAAACGAGCGGAGGATCGATAGCCATGGCTCAGATCATCTATGACCGCCAGCAGGTGCTGGACACCATCGACGCCATCGTGAAGCAGACCATGAACATGGACATGCCCTGGGACTGGCCCTGCGGCGTGGCCTATTTCGGCATCTGCGAGGCTGCCCGCGCCACCGGCAGGCAGGAGTACATCGACCTGATGAAGGCCCGCGTCGACGAATACATCGACCTGGGCCTGCCCGGCTGGACCGTCAACACCTGCTCCATGGGCCACGCCCTGCTGACCCTGCACCGCCTCACCGGCGATGACAAATACAGGCGGATCGCCGAGAGCAAGATCGACTACCTTCGTCACAGGGCCGAGCGCTTCGGCGACAGCGTGCTGCAGCATACCGTCTCCGCCAAGAACGACTTCCCGGAGCAGTGCTGGGCCGACACCCTGTTCATGGGCGCCTTCTTCATGCTGCGGGCCGGTATCGACTGGCATGACGAGGACCTGGTCAACGACGCCCTGAACCAGTATTACTGGCACATCATGTACCTGCAGAACATGCAGAACGGCCTGTGGTACCACGGCTACAACAACATCACGAAGGACCATATGTCCGGCTTCCACTGGGGCCGCGCCAACGCCTGGGCTGCCTATACCATGAGCCAGGTGGGCCGCATCCTGCCCGAGTGCTACCTCTACCCGAAGTACATGGATGTGGCCGGCTCCCTGGCCGAGCAGCTGGCCGCTCTGAAGCTGCTGCAGACGGAGAACGGCCTGTGGCGCACCATCCTGGACGATCCCGACAGCTATGAGGAGGTCTCCGCCTCCGCCGGTATCGCCGCCGCCATGGTGCTGAAGGGCAATCCCCTCCATGTGAAGTATATCAACAAAGCGCTGCCCGGCATCCTGGCCAATGTGACGCCCGAGGGCCGCGTGCTGAACGTCAGCGGCGGTACCGCCGTTATGAAGGACCGGGAGGGCTACCGCAATATTCCGCGCACCTGGACCCAGGGCTGGGGCCAGGGCCTGGTGCTGGCGCTGCTGGCGGCCGTGCTGGAGTATGGCCGCGACGATGTGGACGGCGCGCTGTAAGAAAAGGAGGCAGATTTCACATGCAGGAGGATTTCCGTCAGGGCGGCTTCACGCTGCCCGGTGAGGCAGGCTATGAGCAGCTGACCCTGGAGCTGGCCCGCAAGTGGGGCGCCGATGTCATCCGCGACAGCGACGGCACGAAGCTCTCCGGCGAGATCCTGGAGGCCGGCTACCGCATCTATTCCACCATCTGCATCATCCGGCAGCACAATGAGTTCGCCTCCGCCCATCCAGATGCCCAGCAGCAGACCTTCCTCTACTCCCAGCCCGTGACGGCGGAGGGGGAAACTCTGGTCATCGACCCCATGGCGGGCTATTTCGACGAGCAGTTCCAGCTGAACGACTCCGCCGACGCCATGCCCTACTGGCAGGTGTGGGACCGCACCGCCGGTATCCTCGTCCCCGCGGGGCAGTGGGCCTGCGAGGGCGGTAAGGTCACCGTCACCGGCTGCGCGCCCTGGCATGAATATTCCGTCTCCTTCCTGGCCTGGCGCATCTGGGAGGAGATCAACATGTACAACCACACCACCAACAGCTGGACCAGCGAGCATCTGCGTCAGCTGGATCCCAGGCATCCTGAGGCCTGGGCCTATCTGCAGGACTGGCTGGAGAAGTGGTGCGTGGCCAACCCCGACACCGACGTGGTTCGCCTGACCTCCCTGTTCTACAATTTCGTGTGGATCTTCGGCTCCGACATGCGCATCCGCAACCGCTATACCGACTGGGCCAGCTATGACTTCACCGTCAGCCCCGCCGCCCTCCGTGCCTTTGAGAAGGAGTACGGCTATGCCCTCACCGCCGAGGACTTCGTGAATCAGGGCAAGCTGCAGGTGACCCACATGCCGCCCACCGCCCATAAGCGGGACTACATGGACTTCATGATGCGCTTCGTGGCCGAAAAGGCGAAGCGGCTGGTGGAGATCATCCACAAATACGGCAAGCAGGCCTATGTGTTCTATGACGACAGCTGGGTGGGCATGGAGCCCTACGGCCCCTATTTTCCCACGGTGGGCTTTGACGGGCTGATCAAGTGCGTGTTCTCCGGCTTCGAGTGCCGCCTCTGCGCCGGCGCCAGGGTGCCCGTGCATGAGCTGCGCTTCCACCCGTACCTGTTCCCGGTGGGTCTGGGCGGCCTGCCCACCTTCGCCGAGGGCGGACACCCGGCGGATGACGCCATGGCCTACTGGAAGCATGTGCGCCGGGCCCTGGTGCGCCAGAGCGTGGATCGCATCGGCCTGGGCGGCTACCTGCACCTGACCCTGGGCTTCCCGGAGTTTAACGACGCCATCGAGCAGATGGGCATCGAGTTCCGTCGGCTGAAGGCGCTGCACAGCCATGGCGCGCCCTACGCCCTGCCCATCCGGGTGTCCGTGCTGCACACCTGGGGCGGCCTGCGCCCATGGACGCTTTCCGGCCACTTCCATGAGACCTACATGCACACCCTGATCCACATCAACGAATCCCTGTCCGGCCTGCCGGTGCAGGTGTCCTTCATCGACTTTGCCCAGGCGAAGGGCGGCGCACTGGCGGAGGCCGATGTGGTGATCAACGCGGGCCGTGCCGGTGACGCCTGGAGCGGCGGCGAGGCATGGAGCGATCCCGGGCTGACGGCGGCGCTGACGGAATTCGTGCACAACGGCGGCGTGTTCATCGGCGTAAACGAGCCCACGGCGGCCCCCGGCGGACACACCTTCTTCCGCATGGCCCATGTGCTTGGCATCGATCTGGACACCGGCGCCCGTGTCTGCCACGGCCGCTGGAGCTTCGATACCGATCCGCGGGGCTATATCATCCCCGAGGGCATGCTGGCGAAGAAGCCCCACCTCTACCTGACCGACGGCAAAGCCGAAGTCCTGGCCTCCGCCGACGGCATCCCCCAAATGACGGTCCATCCCTTCGGTAAGGGCTATGGCGTGTACATGACCGACTTCGCCTACAGCGAGGCCGCCACCCGCCTGCTGCTGTCCCTGCTGACGAGGCTGACCGGCAGCGCGGCGCCCCTGTATGTGTCCGACCACACCATGGTGGAGGCGGGCTACTTCCCGGCAGACCGCACCCTGGTGGCCATGAACAGCGCCGCGGAGCCCGTCACCTGCAGCATCACCACGGAAAACGGACCCGTCACCCTGACGCTGGCTCCCAACGAGACCAGGTTCATGGAGCTGCAATAACCAAAGCCGACTTCGGTCTGAAGGACTGAAGTCGGCTTTCTTTCTGATGGACACCCCGCAATTTCGGGGTGCCTTTTTCGTTGAACGCCGGTCAAACGGCGTTTGAAAAGCCCCGCCCTCCTGAGAGAGCGGGGCCGGAGAAGCAGTGGGAATTTACTCGCCGTCACCGGCTGCAGCCAGATAGGCCCGGACAGTCGTGGTGCTGCCCTCATCCACACCGCCGTCGCAGGTGCGCTGGATGGTCATATTCACATACAGCACGGAGCCGGAGAAGACGGAGGTGTCCAGCGCGGCAGTGAGGGTGGGCTCATCCACCAGCGCGGGAGCGTCATAGCTGCCCACATAGACGTAGTTGCCGTACTCATCGACCACCGTCACCACGGCGTAGAAGCCGGTGCTGCGGGCGGCCTTGGGCAGCACGATGCTGCTCAGCTGCAGCGCGGCGTTGCCGTCCTCATCCTCGCCGATGACGGCCTTGAAGGTGGGCTTGCCGGAGGCCCAGGTGCCCAGGCTCATGCTCAGGGAGTTGGAGGTCACGGAGGTGCCCACAGCGATGCTCCCGGTGTCCTCCTGAGGCACGATGTAGGGCGTCACGGTAAAGACATAGGTGCCGGTGAGGCCGGTCCACACGGTGAAGCTGCAGGTCTTCTTGGTGGTGCTGACAGTCATGTCGGTCAGCTGCACATCGGCGGAGAAGATGGCGTCGCCGCTGCCGATGGCGTAGGCCTTGAGGATCACGCCGTCAGGCACGGCGTTGTAGCTGAAGGTGACGGTCACGCGGGAATCCAGCTTGCCGGTCTTCTTCACCGTCACGCTGCCGATGGTGTCCCACACCTGGGTCAGCACCAGCGTCTTGCTGGCTACCAGGCGGCTCTCCACCACGCCGGTGTTGGGGTTGACGGGCCACACATTGACGGTGCACTCGCCGTAGCAGCCGGCGGTCAGCATGCAGGTGCTGTCGCGGGAGACATACATGCTGGTCTGGTCGCCATAGGCATCCACCAGCTGCACAAGGTACTGGTCTGCGTAGCCCCTGGTCAGCTTCACGCTCACCTGGGTATCGGCATACTGCTCCACAGTGAAGGTGGGTGTCGTCCGGTTCCAGTAATCCTTGACCATCGTGACCGTGAAGCTCACGGGGGTGGCCACGATCAGGTAGCCTTCGCCGTCATCATACACAGGCACAAGGGTGAAGGCGGTGCTGCCTACGGACAAACCGTCCAGCATGAAGCTGGTGGTGGCGGGATCCAGCAGTGTCACCTCGGCGGTATCCACCCGGGTCAGCATCAGATAGTAGCCGGTCATGTCGGACAACTGGGTCAGCTGCTTCTTGAGGGTGATCTTCGCCCGGGTCTCGGTGTACTGGGCCACGGTCTTGATGACAGGCTTGCCGCTCAGGAAGGCGTTGGAATTGGTGTACTTCTTGGCCTTGCAGCTCTTGGTGCCGCCCTCGCCGTCAGAGACGGTCAGCTTCAGGGAATAGGTGCCGAAGATCACATCGGTGCTGAGGTTCACGGTCTTCGTGACCTTCAGGCCGGAGGGGCCGGCGTCCTCGATGGGATCGTCCTGGCCGAAGAGATCGGCGCTGACGGTGAGGCCGTTGGGCAGCGTGAAGGTGGCCGCCACGCCCTCCGGCAGGCCGTAATAGGTGAAGGTGACGGAGGCGTTGCCCGCCAGGTCGAAGGAGACGCCCTTGATGACGGGCGCGGTCAGGCACAGCTTCTTCATGGTGACCTTGGCAGTGGACACGGCGCCCTCATAGCTGTTTCCGCCGCCGTCGATCACCGCGTTGATGCTGAAGGTGTACTTGCCGTAATCGCTGCCCTCGGGCAGGGTCAGCAGATAGGAGCTGACATTGCTGTCGATGGCCTCGGTGATGTCCTCACCCTGGGGGCCCACGCCGCTGATCATGTAGGTGACGGCATCGGCGCCGGCGCCCAGAGCGGTGGCCTCGGCAGAGGTCAGGGTCAGCTTCTTCCAGCTCAGCTTTACCACATTCTCGCCCACCTGGGCGGCGCTCAGGCCCAGCTTGTAGGTGGCCCAGCGGGGGGACAGCTTGTACTTCACCTTGGCGGAGGTCTTGCCGTCGGCGCCGTCCTTCTCGGGGATGGCCCGGACATAGCCGGCGGAGGCGCTGCTCAGGCTGTAGGTGAAGGTGACGGTGCCGTCCGCCATTTCGGTCTGGTCATCGGGAGTCCATGCATCCCAGTTCTTTTTGCCGTCGGGGGAGAACTCCACGCGAATGCTGTCCGGGGTGCCCTTGTAGGTGACCTTCACGGTCATGGTCATGGCATTGGCGTTTACGGACACCTTCACGGTGGGCTTGGTCTTCCACTGGGGCTTCAGGGCCTTGATGGTCACGGTGGAGGCCTTGCCGTAGGTATCGCTTCCGGTCATGACGCTCTGCAGGTGGGGGATCACGGTGTAGGTGTGGGACGCGCTGTCCGCCTCGGAGGCCACCACGGCCACGGTGTTCTTGCCGGAGACGGAGATGCTCATGTCTTCATCGGCGATCTGAACGGCGTTGTCATAGATATCGTAGCTCAGGGCCGCGCCGGAGGGGGTGGCCCAGCTCAGCTTCACCCGCTCGTCATCCACCTGGGAGGCGGTGATCTTCAGGGTCTTCGTGGCCCAGGCAGGGGCGGAGGACAGCGTGATGGTCTTGCTGGTGCTGTTGCCGCGGGTGGTGTCCTCCAGCGTGATCAGCACGGGGGTCACCGTGACGGTGCCCTTCTTGCCCACGATCAGCACGGAGGAGGACTCCTGCAGCAGGGCCACGGTCAGGCTGCCCTGGCTGCTCTCCAGCACGGGGAACACATCGGCGGCGTTGCCGATCCAGATGTCGTCCACATACACCCACAGCTGAGTGGGCGCGCCGGTGTAGCCGATGGTCAGCACGCCATAGCCCAGGCCGGTGTCCTTCAGGGTCAGGGTGGGGGCCACCGCCCACTGGTCATCCAGGAAGCGGGTGGAGTTGTACTTCACGGAGCCGGCATTGCCGTAGACGGTGAAGGTGGACTCGCCCGCGTCATAGTCCAGCCTGGGGGTCACGGTGAAGGTGGTGCTCTTGGTGCCGGAGTCGGAATACCACTCCAGGGCGCAGGTGATCACGCCGTTCTCGTCGGCGTCGGCGTAGGACAGGGTGGTCAGCCTGCCGATGTCGTCGCGCACCTCATAGGACAGGTCGAAGCCGTCACCGATGTCGGATAGCTCGCCGGTCCAGGGCAGGGTAACGGTCAGGTTCAGGGTATGCTCGGCCAGGGGATCCTGGGCCACGGCCACCTTGGGGGCGGCATGCCAGCCCCAGTCGCAGGCCAGCGGCACGGAGGCGGTGGCCAGGGAGCCGTCCTCGGCGTCCACCACAGGCCAGGCGGTGATATCGAACGCGCCCTCGGTGGGCAGCACATCCGAGAAGGTCAGGGTCGCCTTGTAGGTGCCGCCGGTCTGGCGGGTGGCCTTGCCGGTGCCGGTATAGTGGGTGCCGGAATGGCTCACATCATAGCAGTAGTTGGCCGTGTTCTGCACCAGCACCACCTTCACGGTGTTGGCGTCGGTCTGGGTCACGGTCAGGGTGGGGGCGGCAAACTCGTCCAGCACGGTGAAGGTCACGGCCTTCGTCCAGCTCTCCATCCCCTCCTGGGACAGGGACAGGGCAAAGTCGCCGGGATACAGCTTCACGAACACAGACTCGGCGCAGCCGGCGGTGCCGGAGGCCACCACCAGGCCCTGGCTCACATCCACGATGCGGTAATCCAGGCTGACACCGCGGTTGGGCATGGTGAAGCTGACGCCGCTGCCCCAGCTGTCCGGCAGCACATAGCCGTCAAAGAAATCCAGGGCGCGGTAGTCGCTGACGAAGTAGGGGCAGGTGCAGGCCTCGCTCTCCACGCCCAGCTGATCATCCCGCAGCCAGGCCTGGATGTAGTACTCGTCCATGTCGCTGCCCCAGGGATCGAAGGCCAGGGTAGCGGTACCGACCCAGGTATCGTTCACCGAATCATAGGTGAGCGAGGCCAGGGGGCAATAGACCACATCCCGACAGGCGCCGGTCCTGAAGCCCACAGACAGGTTGCTCAGGTCGGAGGCCTCGATCATGGACGCGTTGGGGACGGCGACCTCGGCCACCACAGCCAGCTCATCCTTGCCGGTCACATCCAGCTCCGCCAGCTCCACATTGCGGGCGTAGCGGGTGCCGTTCACGGTGAAGTGCAGCGAAAGAGCGGCTTCCTTCACGGAGCGGGTGAGATAATAGTCGGCATCCTGCAGCACAGGCGCGTCCTCTTCAGGCTCCCCGGCAGGCGCCTCGGGCTCCTCCGCGGGCGTCTCGGGCCCGCTGAGCTCCGGCACCGTATCCAGGTCGGTGTCGGTGGCCACCTCAGCCACAGCCATTGTCGAAGCAAGCAGCAACAGCCCCAGCAGCAGGGCAAGCAGCCGTTTCATCATCGTACCATAACCTCCCATCTGATCCCGCGTCACGCGGGACATGGCTATACATTATTATTCTACCACAGCGCGGCTGAAAGTACAACCGGATAATTATGAAGATTCTGTTACATTTGCGAACAAGGGAAAGCCCTCCCCACGAAGGGGAGGGCTTGGAAAACGGGAAGAGGCTCAAAAGGCAGTGTCAATCCTAAGAACCGCTATAGCTGCCGTTGATCTAAACCGAAACCTCGCTGCAAACATCGGCCCTTACCCACGCTTCCAGATCATCGTCGAAGCGGCACAGATACACCTGGAACTCATAGTAACCGTCGTCAAAGACTCCGAGCCCCAGAACGCCTTCGGAATCGCGGGCATCACTCATGTAGAACCGACTGGAATAGCTGCCGTCACCCCAGGTGATCAGGATGCTGTAGCTGTCATCAAAGCTGTAGCAGTCGATGCTCTCGATCGTCAGGAAAACAGAACCCTGATTCTACGAGACAAAGATCTCGAAGGCTACCTGACGCCAATCATCAGCTTCCCCAAGCGTGCAGTTGGATGAGACCTCGGAGAGGCAGCGTTCCATTTCGCCGACGGAATTGGTCTTGCCGAGCCACATATACGCTACATAGTAGCAACCGGTTTCAAAGCCGCTGCCGAGAGAAGCGACAAAGCCGGCAGCCTTCAGCTCCGCGTAAGTGAAGGTGTAGCTGGATACAGCGCCGTTGCTGTAGTTATGGAGTTCGACATAAAAGCCATACCCGGTGGTGTAATCGGCGGGGAACTGGATATACTACACCCACAGAGAGCCGGTATCCGGGTCGCCGTCCAGGGCGCCATAGGCCTGTTTATTGCGCCAGGAGGCAGAGGTAAAGGTTACGGTCTTACCGGCATTCACGGTGGTGCCGACGATCATTTCGCCGTCATAGCCGTTCGCGTCGCGGCTGTACACCAGGGGAGTCACCTTGAAGATGTAGGTGCCGTCAAACATGTCGGTGGTCAGGCTGAAGGAGGCGGTCTTCTTGGAGGTGTTCACCGTCATTTCGGAGGCGGCCACCTGCCAGGTCTGCCATGCCTCGCTGCTGACATACTTGCCGAAGGTGTAGAAGGCCTGCACGGATACGGCATCGGGCAGCACCTTGTAGGTGAAGGACACATTGACCACGGAATCCTTCTTGTTGGCCTTGGTCACGGTCACCTTGGAGATCTTGTCCCACTGGGACACCAGGGTGATGGTCTTGGTGGCGGAGAGGCCCTTCTCATCGCCGTTCACGGCCCAGACCTCCACCGTGGCGGTGCCGATGCTGTTGACAGGGATCTCCACCGTTTCGCCCCTGGAGAAGAGGAAGTCCTCCTCCTCATAAACGACGCCCTGGCTGTCAGTCACCCGGTAGCAATACGCGTCCGCGTTGCCCTTGGTCGCTGTCAGCTGGATGCGGCTGTCCGCCACCTGGGTCAGGGTGAACACGGGAGCGATCTGGTTCCAGAAGCCCTCGGTCACGGTGAAGGTCTTGGTGACGGGATACAGGCCCCGCAGATAGCCGTCCATTTCCGCGTCATAGAAGACTGGCCTGATCTCCACGGTGTGGCTGCCGGAGGTAAGGCCGGTCAGCTTGAGGGAGGTGGCGCCGGGCTTGAAGTACTGCGCCGTATCCTCATCGCCATCCACAACGGCACGCAGATAATAATCGGTCATACCGGTCTTCAGCTGGGTGGCGGCCTTCTTCAGGGTGACGGTCACGCTGGTCTCGGTGGTCTGGGCCACGCTCTTCACGGCCAGCTTGCTTGCAATGAAGGCGTTCACCTCGGCCTTGACCTTCACGGCCTTGCTGCTGACGGTACTGTCACAGACAGACTGGACCTTCACGGAGTAGCTGCCATAGGCCATCTTGCCGAACAGGGTGGGCAGATTGAGCTTCGTGGTGCGCTTGATGCCCGCGGAGCCCGCGTCCGTCACATAGGATTCCACGGTCCCGGTCTCCTCATCCCAGTACGCGTCGGGGTTCACATCCGCGACTGTACCGTCGGGCGCTGTCACCTGGATATTCAGCTGATCGGGGCAGCCGTAGTAGGTGTAGGTCACGTTCAGGGTGGTGTCGGTCACACCGGCCTTGGAGATGACGGGCCTGGTCTTCCACAGGGGAGCCAGGGTGATGGAGGTTGTGTAGGGGCGGCCGACACCCAAAACGGTGCCATCATCCCCAAAGTTCGTTGTGAGAACAACGTAGGTTTTGACCGTGTAGGTGCCGTAGGGCAGGGATTCGGCATCGGAGAAATAGAACGTCCGCTCGGTACCGAAGGTACTGGCCACCTAATCGTCTGCGGCATCGTAAAGCCCCACGAAGTAAAGGACGGAGATCTCCTCATTATACAGGTTAGTCCAGCCGGCTGCAATGCCCAGATTATGGAGCTCAGTGTTGCTGATAGACACAGCCTTCACGGACACCTTGACATCGTGCTCGCCAATCTGGGTGGCGGTGGGCTTCAGGTTGGTGGAGGCCCACTGGGGCAGCATGGTCACCTTGACGGCGTCGGCAGCGTTGCCCTGCACGCCATCCCCATTGACATTGACGGCCCGCAGATAGAAGGTGCCCGGCGCGGTGACGCTGCTGTAGGCAAAGGTCACGGTCCTGCTGCCTATAGCTGTGACAGACCAGCCCTCCTGCAGCTGCTCTTCACTCAGGCTGGCCACAGTCTCCCAGCCCTTTTTGCCGTCGGCGGACAGCTGAAGCAGCACATCGGCGGGGCTGCCCTTGTAGGTCACCTTGACAGCGACGGACAGGCTGGTGGTGGAGTCCACAGTAGCCTTGACGGTGGGCTTGGTTGCCCACTGGGCGGTCAGCTTCTTGATGGTGACCTTGGCAGTCTTGCCGGACACGGAGCTGCCATTCAGATCATAGCCCCAGGGCGTCAGCTTGTAGGTGTGGGACTTGCCGTCAGCCACAGAGTTAAGAGTGACCACTGTGTTCTTGCCCACAGTGGCAACGGTATACTCATCCTCCTCGAGGAGAGTATTGTTGTCCTGGATCTTGTAATACAGTTCGGAAGCACCCACAGGGGTGGGGAAGGTCAGACTCACAGTATAGTCATCCACCTGCGCGGCGGTGAGCTTGAAGGCGCTCTTGGCCCAGGCGGGAGTGGAGGACAGGGTGATGCTGGCGCTGGCGGCGTTGCCATAGACCATGCTCCAGCCTTCGTCATCCCGGGTTGCGCGGTAGGGCACCACCTTGACGGTGGTCTTCTTGCCCAGCTGGATCAGGCTCGTTCTGAGAACTCCGGTACTCCCATCATCCTTGTTTCCCTCTTCTATGTACAGAGAGAAGCGGCAGTGATTGGTGCCAAGCTCCGTCACGGGAAGCAACCTGGTCACCTGAAGGCCGCCGACCCAGATCTGGAAGCCCGGGTAGGGCTCGCCCTCTGCCTGGGTCATCACATTGCCGTACAGGGTGACCTCCAGCGTGGCGTAGCCCAGGCCGGTGTCCACCAGCTTGATGGAGGGAGCCTTCTTCCACTGGTCCTCCACGAAGGTGGTGGCGTTCCAGGTCACCCTGGCAGGGGTGCCGTAGTAGCAAACACCGTCATATGTGTCCTCAAGCACGGGGGTCACGGTCACAACGGTCTTCTTGGTGCCCCAGCCGGCATGCCATTCCAGATCGGCATTCCAGGTGGTACCGACAAGCTCCGAGTAGGAACCGAAGCTCAGCTCGGAGGTCGCGATGCCTCCGACATCCACCAGATAATGCAGATCATACCAGCCGTCGCCCAGCATGACGACCTCGGTGGCGGAGGAGGGCGTCACGTTGACGCGCAGCACGCTGTCCTGCTCCATGTCCTGGGCGACAGTGACCTTGGGTGCGGTGGCCCAGCCCCAGAAGTTGACCATGTTCAGGTACGCGTCAGAGGAGTTGCCCCATACATAGGACGTCTTGTTCTTTGGCACCATGGCCCACGCCGTAATGTTCAGGCCATACATGGGGCTGACATTCGTGAAGCTCAGGGTGGTCACATAGGTGCCGTCCTTCTGCTTGGTACCCTTGACGGTGTCATCCTTCCATTCATCCTCGTTGTAGGCGGCTGAATAATTGACAGCGGAGGAATTGCTGCGAATGGTCACAGTGGCGGTGTAGAGGCCGGTCTGAGTCATCTCGATGACAGGGGCGGCGTACACATCCTTGATGGTGACCGTCACCGGCGCGCTCCAGTCGTTCTCGGCCCCCTGGAAGCGGGCGGAGATCTCATAGGTGCCGGGCTCCAGCTCCATATAGACCCAAACGCCGCTGGAGAAGGTAGGCTCGTCACCAAAGCCCACGCGGGTCCACCAGTCGATCGGCTCGTCGGAATCTTCCAGAGTTACGAGCAGCTCCATGTCACCGCCGCGGTCAGGCAGCATCAGCTCAACCGCATTGCCGTTGACCCATACCAGGTCCTCATCCAGCACCAGGGCGCCGGTGTCACGCACCTCAAGGCCGAGATATTCCTGGCTTTCACTGACAGTGCCCATGACCTTTTCACGCAGGTACGCGAAAGGCTCATAGCCCCAGAAATGCAGGCCGCTGTGAGGCAGCGTGACACTGCCGGAGAAGGTGAAGGTGCCGTCCTCCGCCACCGCCACGGAGCCGGGGGTGATCTGATAGGACGCATAGTCGGTGATCCAAATCTCCAGCACCAGGTTGGAGAGGTCCGCGGATTCCAGCATCTGGGCCTCGGTGATGGTGGCCGTGGCGGTGACCACAAGATCATCGGCGTCGGTCAGTGCGGCCACATCGATATCCCCGGTGACCTTCTCGCCGTTCAGCGTCATTTCGATACTGACCTGGGCATTCTGAATGGCCCGGGTGTAGTAGTACTCGTAGTCAGCCAGCACGGGAGCGTCCTCTTCGGGCTCCTCCCCGGCAGGCGTTTCAGGCTCCTCCGCGGAAGTCTCTGGTTCCTCCTCGGGAGTCCCGGGCTCCTCCTCGGGAGTCTCGGGCTCTTCACCGGACGTTTCGGGCTCGGTGACGCCGGGAGTCTGATCATCCAGGTCGGTGTCGGTGGCCACATCAGCCACAGCCACAGACGAAGCAAGGAGCATCAGACTCAGCAGCAGTGCCAGGAATTTCTTCATGGTCATACGCTTCATCCTCCATCGTGTCTGACTTAAATTAGACGCAAAAAATACAAAAATATTATATGGCCGCCGCATCAGGAATGCAATACTAAAATTATGAAGTTTCTGTTGCGGGCACATGACATTTTCGCGTCATAAGCCACTCATCAAAAGAACCCAAAGAGCAACTCCGGACATGAAAAGCTGCATTCCGCCCCTTATAGTGTGGCGCTGCCTGCATAGAATACAGGAAAAATGCAATTTTCAGGGCAAAAACCTGAAATATTTGCAAAATTATTCATTGACAAGCCGCCGCCGCTTTGTTATAATGTCACTGCACTTTGCTAAAGCGTCAAAAGAACGCAAGGCTGAAGACACAAGGAGGTTCCTGTTTATGAAGAAGCTTGTTGCTCTGCTGCTGGCTCTGATGATGGTGCTGGGCGTGGCCGCCGCCACCGCCGACGCGCTGTCCGATATTCAGGCCAAGGGTACCCTGGTGGTGGGCGCCAATGTGCTGTTCCCTCCCTATGAGTTCTATGTGACAGACGAGAACGGCAACGAGGTCGCTGCCGGCTTCGACATGGCCCTGGCCCGCGGCCTGGCCGAGTACCTGGGTGTGGAGTGCGTCATCGAGGACCGCGACTTCTCCGGCCTGGTGACCGCCCTGAGCGTGGGCGATCTGGACTGCGTCATCTCCGGCCTGGCCATCCGTGAGGACCGCCTGGAGGTCGTGGACTTCTCCGATCCCTACTATGCCGGCCAGCAGATCATGCTGGTGCGCGCCGAGGACTATGACGTGCTGACCACCGTGGCCGACATGGACGGCAGAAAGATCGGCGCCCAGACCGGCTCCCTGCAGTTCGGCATTCTGGAGGAGCAGTTCCCCAATGCCGTGCAGAACGTGCAGGACAAGATCCCGCTGATGATCCTGGACCTGGTGAACGGCGAGATCGACGGTCTGCTGATCACCGACATGGTGGCCAAGCAGTACATGGCCGTGTATCCCGGCAAGCTGGCCATCTCCCAGGTGCCCGTGGTGTATGACAGCAGCGCCGGCATCGGTGTGGCCGTGCAGAAGGGCGACAACGCCACCCTGCTGGCCAAGATCAACGAATATATCGCGCAGGTGAAGGCCGACGGCACCTGGGATGCCTGGGTGGACGAGGCCATGCAGCAGAGCGCTTCTCTGCTGGAGACCGAGTAATTTCTCCGCAAAGCAGTCCCTCCTCCTCGGAGGAGGGATTTCTCTTGTATAAGACTTCACACAGAGAGGATGAAGCCCCGTGATCGACCTCGGTAAGGTCTGGTAGATCCTGACCACCAAGCTCCCCCAGTTCTGGGAGGGCGCCCAGACCACGCTGCTGCTGGCCGTCTATACCGTGGTGCTCGGCTTCCTGCTGGGCCTGCTGGTGGCTGTGCTGCGCATGATGAAGTCCACCGGCAGCGCGCCGGTGAAGGCCCTGAAGTTCGTGATCCGCTGGATCATGAACGCCTATGTGGCCTTCATCCGCGGCACGCCCCTGCTGGTGCAGGTGCTGCTGATCGTGTACGGCCTGCCCCAGATCAAGATGAACGTCTGGTTCGGCCAGAAGCTGAGCAAGTTTGACATGTGCGTGGTGGCCCTGGTGATCAACTCCGGCGCCTACATGGCCGAGATCATCCGTGCCGGCCTGCAGAGCGTGGACAAGGGCCAGGCCGAGGCCGCCGACTGCCTGGGCATGAACAGCGTGCAGAAGATGGTGCACATCATCCTGCCCCAGGCCGTGAAGACCATCCTGCCCACCATGGGCAACGAGTTCGTGGCCATCATCAAGGAGTCCTCCGTGCTGTATGCCGTGGGCGTGTACGAGCTGACCTATCAGGCCAACAAGCTGGCCTCCGTCAACTACCGTTACATCGAGACCTTCATCTGCTCCGCCCTGATCTATTTCGTGCTGACCTACGCGGCTACCAGCCTGCTGAAGCTGCTGGAGAGGAGGATGCGCCGTGGCGACACCAGTATCGCTTGAGAAAAATGAGACCCTCGCGGCCACCGGCACCGTGGTGCAGCCTGCCCTGGCAGACAGCGGCTCCACGAATGACATCATCCTGGAGGTCCGGGATCTGCACAAGAGCTTCGGCAAGCTGGATGTGCTCCGGGGCGTCAACCTGAACGTGCACAAGGGCGATGTGATCGTTATCATCGGCCCCAGCGGCAGCGGCAAGAGTACCCTGCTGCGCTCCGTGAACCTGCTGGAGCGGCCCACCTCCGGCGATGTCCTCTTCGAGGGCAGCAGCATGGTGAAGGCCGGCAAGAAGGAGCTGTGCGTCCTCCGTGAGCGCATGGGCATGGTGTTCCAGCAGTTCAACCTGTTCCCCCACCTGAAGGTGAGCGAAAACATCATGATCTCCCCCAAGAAGGTCAAGAAGCTGTCCGCCGCCGACGCGGAGGCCAAGGCCCTGCAGCTGCTGAAGCGAGTGGGCCTGGAGGACAAGTGGGACGAATACCCCAACCGTCTCTCCGGCGGACAGAAGCAACGCGTGGCCATCGTCCGCGCCCTGGCCATGAATCCGGACGTGATGCTCTTCGACGAGCCCACCTCCGCCCTGGACCCCGAGATGGTGGGCGAGGTGCTGGACGTGATGAAGAACCTGGCCAACGAGGGCATGACCATGATGGTGGTCACCCATGAGATGCGCTTCGCCCGCGAGGTGGGCGACTACATCCTCTTCGTGGATCAGGGCATCATCATGGAGGCCGGCAAGCCCGCCGACCTGTTCGGGAATCCCCAGCATCCCCGCACCAGAGACTTCCTTTCCAAGGTCCTGTAAGATATGCGGAGGCCGGTCAGCTGTCCGGCCTCCTTTGACTCGTTAAGGAGGAAATGACCATGCTGAACGATGTGTTCGAGACCCTGAGGAAATTCGTGAATCAGCCCAGCGGCTCCTGGGACAGGTAGGATTCGGCCATCGTGGCGGATATGTTCCGTCAGGAGTTTGAGGAGCTGGGCTTCACCGTCACCACCGTGCCCGGCGACACCTTCGGCCCCAAGCTGGTGTGCGACATCGGCCGCGGCCCGAAGAAGCTGATGCTGATGGGCCATATGGACACCGTGTTCCCCCGTGCCATGATGACGCCCTACACCGAGCAGCCCGACGGCACCATCCTGGGCAGCGGCATCATGGATATGAAGGGCGGCGTCGTGGTGATGCTCTATGCTCTGCGTGAGGTGCTGCCGGAGCTGGACCTGGACCGGTACAGCCTGCGGGTGGTGCTGAACGCCGACGAGGAGGTGGGCTCTCCCGAGAGCCATGACCTGATCCTGGAGAACGCAAAGCAGGCCTTCGCGGTGCTGAGCTTTGAGCCCTGCGGCGTCAACGGCCGCCTGACCTGCGCCAGGAAGGGCGTGACCAGCGTGGAGATCACCTGCACCGGCAAGCCCGGCCACGCGGGCATCATGTACAAGAGCTGCGCCAGCGCCATCCAGGCCCTGTGCGCCCAGATCACGAAGCTCTATACCCTGCGGGACGACGACCGGGAGATCTCCTTCAACGCCGGCTTCATCTCCGGCGGCACCGCCGAGAACGTGGTGGCCCCCAGCGCCACCTGCAAGTGTGAGTTCCGATATTTCAATCAGGCCTACAAGGCTGAGCTGACTGAAAAGATCAAAGCCATCATTGCCGAGGAGCCCGTGCCCGGCGCGGTGACCACAGCCACCTTCGGCGCTTCCCATCCGGCCATTGACATCAATGAAAAGAGCCAGGCGCTTCTGGACATCGCTCTGCAGCTGGCGAAGGAGCAGGGCCTGGAGCGCTTCCACGAGCGCACCGGCGGCGCGGGTGACATCGCCATCGCGGGCCAGGCCGGCGTGGGTGTGCTGGACGGCTTCGGCATCGTGGGCGGCGGTGCCCATACAGACAAGGAATTCTGTTTCAAGGACCAGGTGCTGCCCTCCGTGGCCTTCGCTGCCGAAATGCTCCGCAGAGTCTGCTGCTGAGCAAAAGCGCAAGCAAAAAAGCGACCGACTCCGGTCGCTTTTTGTGTCTCCTTTGCCGGGGTTCACAGCCCAAGCCTGGTGAAGGCCTTTCTGCGAAGGAACCAGGTCACAGCGCAGGACAGCACCTCCGCCGCGGGGATGGCTGCCCACACCAGGCTCAGGTTTCCGCCAAGGCTCAGCAGCCAGGCCAGCGGCAGGGAGAACAGCGCCTGCCGCAGCAGCGAGATGAGCAGCGTATAGTGATTGTGGTTCAGGGCCTGGAAGGCGGAGGAATGGATCAGGCAGAAGGCGCAGGGCGGCAGGCTCAGCACCAGCACCCGAAGCGCCGTGCGGCCGATGGCCAGCATGTTGTCCGAGGCGCTGAACAGGCCCAGCAGCACATCCGGGATCAGCTCAAACACCACGGTCAGGGCAGCCATCATCAGCAGCGCGGTCTTCAGAGCCAGCTTATAGACGGCGACCACACGGTCCTTTTTGCCCGCGCCGAAATTGTAGGAGACGATGGGGATGGTGCCGTTGTTCATGCCGAAGATGGGCATGCAGGAGAAGTTCTGCACCTTCAGCCAGATGCCGAACACCGCCGTGGCCGTGGTGGAGAAGCCAAGCAGGATCTGGTTCATGCCGAAGCTCATCACGGAGGAGAGCCCCACCGTCAAAGCCGAGGGGATGGCCACCGCCGCGATCTTCTTCAGCGTAGCGGCCCTTGGCCGGATGTCCGGCAGGCTCAGGCGGATGGTCTTTTCCTTTGTATAGAGCATGATCAGCGCCACCAGCGCCGCGATGACCTGGCCCAGCACGGTAGCGACGGCCGCGCCTCGCACCCCCAGCGCCGGGAAGGGCCCGATGCCGAAGATCAGCAGCGGATCGAAGATGAGGTTGATCACCGCGCCTGTGGCCTGGGAGAGCATGGACTGCAGCGAATTGCCCGTGGCGATGAGCAGCTTCTCGAAGTTCTGCCCGTAGAAGGCGCCAACGGACATGCAGCACACGACGGTCAGGTAGTCACAGCCGGCGTCCACGATGGCCTGATGGTCCGTCTGCAGCAGATAGAAGGGCCGCACGGCGAACAGGCCGAAGAGCAGGAACAGCGCCGTGTAGCACAGGGAAAGGAACACGGCGTTGTTGGCGATGCGCTTCGCCTGGTCGGGGTCCCGCTGGCCCAGGCATCTGGGCACCAGGGCATTCACGGCCACGCCGGTGCCCGTGCCCAGGGCCACCATCAGCTGCTGGATGGGGAAGGCGATGGACACCGCCGTCAGGGCGTCCTCGCTGATCCTGGCCACGAACATGGAGTCCACGATATTGTACATGGCCTGGATGAAGAAGGAGATCATCATAGGGACGCTCATGGACACCAGCAGCCTGCCGACCGGCATGGTCCCGAGGCGTTCGGATTTTGCTGACATTCGTTACCTCCGGTGATGAATGGAGATCAGTCCGCGCGGGAGGAGAGCCGGTAGGCCTCGTCATAGAGCAGGGACTGGCAGTTCCGGGTGGGCTGGGTGCCGGGGAAGCGGCGCACATAGCTGCCGTCGGGCTGCTGCTCGCGGGCGGAGGAATTGTCGGTCCAGATGGTGTCGAACACCCGGTCCAGCCGCTGCTTCAGGGCAGGCTCCTCCACGGGGCAGGCCACCTCCACGCGGCGCAGGGTGTTGCGGGTCATCCAGTCGGCGGAGGAGATATAGCAGCGCTCCTCCTCGCCATCGCCGAAGATGTAGATGCGGCTGTGCTCCAGGAAGCGGCCCACCACGCTGATGATGCGGATGTTTTCGGTCCGGCCCGGCACGCCGGCCCGCAGGCAGCAGATGCCGCGGATGATCATGTCCACCTTCACGCCGGCGCAGCTGGCCTCCACCAGCTTGTCCATCAGGGTCTTGTCCGTCAGGCTGTTCAGCTTCAGGCGGATGTGGCCGGCGGCGCCCTTGGCGATCTCGCCGTCGATCATGTCGATCAGCTTGTTCTGCAGGCAGTGGGGTGCCACCAGCAGATGCTGCATGTGGTCCACGGTCTCGCCCTCGCACAGGGCCTCGAAGATCATGGCCGCCTCCCGGCCCAGCTCCCGGCGGCTGGTCATGAGGGACAGGTCTGTATACAGCCGGCTGGTCTTCTCGTTGTAGTTGCCGGTGCCGATCTGGGTGATGAACTGCGCATCGTCACCCAGGGTGATGAGACACAGCTTGCTGTGCACCTTGATATGCTCCACGCCATAGATCACATGGCAGCCGGCACGCTCCAGGCGGCGGCTCCACTCAATGTTGTTCTCCTCGTCGAAGCGGGCCTTCAGCTCCACCAGCACATCCACACGCTTGCCGTTCTCGGCGGCCTCCACCAGGCTCTCCACCACCTTACTGTCACGGGCCAGGCGGTACAGGGTCATGCGGATGGAGGTCACCCTGGGATCCCGGGCCGCCTCCTGCAGCATCCGCAGGAAGGGCCGGATGCTCTGGTAGGGATAGTGCAGCAGGATGTCCTTCTCCAGCACCTGGTCCAGCATGGGGCGGTTCTCGTCGATGGCCTGGGTGGCCTGGGGATGGCGGGGCGCGTAGAACAGCTCCGCGTGGCTGCGCAGGGTGTCGTTGATCTGGAACAGGAAGGACACGTCCAGGGGCGTATCATAGGCGAACACGCGGCTGCGGTCCAGCTTCAGCTGGATGCACAGGCGGGTGATGATGTCCTCGCTCAGCTCACGGGAAAGCTCCAGGCGCACGGGGTTCAGCCGCTGGCGGCGCTTCACCACCTCGGCCATGTGGTCGCGGTAGTTCATGTCCTCGTCATACACCGCGTCGGCATCGATGTCGGCATTGCGGGTGACGCGGGCCAGGGTCTTGCCGGCCAGGCGGTAGCCGGGGAACATCAGGGGCAGGAAGTGCAGGATCAGCTCCTCCGCCAGCATGAAGCAGCCGGGCTTGTCCGGCACGGCAATGAGCCTGGGGAAGGCGTTGCCGGAGCAGGGCACGATGCCCAGCTTCTCCTTTTCCTGCTTCTTGGTGCTGAGGGCCGCCACGGCGTAGATGTCCTTGTTCTTCAGGAAGGGGAAGGCCTGCTTCTTGCCCACGATGAAGGTGGAGAGGTAGGGCAGGTAGTTCTGCACGAACATGTGCTGCAGCTGCACCTCGCTGACGGCAGACATGTTGTGGAAGTCCACGATGGAGATGCCCTGGCCGGCCAGGTCCTTCATCAGGCTGTCATAGCATTTGTCACGGCGCTTGCACAGGGCACGGACGCGCTCCAGCGCCGCGCCGATCTGCTCGCCGGCGGTCATGAAGGTCTTGTTCTCCCGGGCGTCCGCGTCCAGCAGCTCCTGGTCCGTCAGGCTGCCGATGCGCACCATCATGAATTCGTCCAGGTTGCTCTGGAAAATGGACAGGAAGGAAAGCCGCTCGCACAGGGGCGTGCGCTCGTCCTCCGCCTCCTCCAGCACGCGCTCATTGAAGCGCAGCCAGCTCAGCTCCCGGTTCTCGAAGCAATCAGTCATGGATAAAGCCTCCCATCAGTGTTCGCTATCCTGGGTTCAATCCGTTCAGTTCAGGGCCACATGGGCCAGGGTATGTCCGTATCGCTCCTGAGCCGCCCGCTCCAGCTACCGGAGCTGCGGCTCACTCTCCGGTGACGCCTTCAGCAGCCGCATGCAGCGGTCCGCCTCCTCCAGCAGACGGAGGTCGCCGTCCAGAAGCATGCCCGCCAGCGTTTCACCGGACTGCCGGGTACCCATCAGGTCGCCGGGGCCTCTCAGCTCCAGGTCCTTCTGGGCGATGACGAAGCCATCATTGGTATGGGTCAGCACCCGCAGCCGCTCCGTTTCCTTTTGTCCGCAGAGCAGGAAGCACCAGCTTTCCGCGCTGCCGCGGCCCACACGGCCCCGCAGCTGATGCAGCTGGCTCAGGCCGAAGCGCTCCGCGTTCTCGATGACCATCACGCTGGCATTGGGCACATTCACGCCCACCTCGATGACCGTGGTGGACACCAGCACATCCAGCGCGCCGGAGGAAAAATCCGCCAGCACCTTCTCCTTCTCGTCCGGCCTCTGGGCGCCCCAGGTCAGGCCCACCCGCAGGCCCTTCAGCTCGGCTGCCACCAGCTCCTCATAGGCGGAGCGGGCCGACCGCACATCTCCCAGCTGCTCGCTGTCCTCCACCAGGGGACAGACCACATAGGCCTGATGCCCGGCGGCCACCTCCTTCCGCAGGAAGCCGTACAGGTCGGCGCGCTTCTCCTGAGGCACGGTACGGGTCTTCACCGGCTGACGGCCCGGGGGCAGCTCGTCCACAACGGAGACGCTCAGGTCGCCATACAGGATCAGCGCCAGGGAGCGTGGGATGGGCGTGGCACTCATCACCAGCACATGGGGCATGACGCCCTCATCCCGGCCCTTCTCCTGCAGGGAGCTGCGCTGCCGCACACCGAAGCGGTGCTGCTCATCGGTGATCACCAGGCCCAGCCGCCGGTAGGTGACGCCCTCCGAGATCAGCGCATGGGTGCCGAACACCGCCTGCCACGCCCCGCTCTCCAGGGCCGCGTGGGCCTTCTTCTTCTATGAAGCCTTCATGGAGCCCGTCAGAAGCCCGCAGCGGATACCCAGCGGCTCCAGCATCTCCCGGGCGGACTGGCAGTGCTGCTGCGCCAGAATCTCGGTGGGAGCCATCATGGCGCACTGGAAGCCGGCCCCGCAGGCGGCGTAGATCGCTCCGAAGGCCAGCGCCGTTTTGCCGCAGCCCACATCGCCCTGCACCAGCCGGGACATGGCCGTGTCCTTCCGCAGATCCTCCAGCACCTCGTTCAGCACACGCCGCTGGGCCCCCGTGGGCGGAAAGGGCAGCGTGGCGAAGAACCGCTCCGCCGCGTCCTCCGGGATCTCCATGGGATAGCCCGCCGGACGGCTGCTTCCCATGCCGGAAAGCAGCGCGAAGTACATCAGCATCTGCTCAAAGGCCAGCCGTCTGCGGGCCCGCTGCAGCTGTTCGACGGACTCCGGAAAATGAGCCTGCCGCAGCGCCTCCGTCAGGGGAGGCAGGCCGTGCAGCTGCAGCACCTCCTCCGGCAGAGGGTCCGCCAGCTCCTCCGCATGGGCCAGGGCCGTCTCCATCAGCTTGCGGAAGCTCTTGGGCTGAAAGCCCGCCACCGGCTTGTATACAGGCTCGATGGCAGGCTCCGTCACGATGACGCCGCTGTTCAGTGAGCGGAAGCCGTTATGCACCGTGACCCTGCCGTAGAGCATGACCGACTGCCCCTGCGTCAGCTGCTGCGTAACCCAGGGCTGGTTGAACCAGACCAGGGGAATGGTGCCGCTGTCGTCCCGCAGCTTTGCGCTCACCCTGGTCAGCCCCTTGAAGCGGTTCAGCTTCGGCGCCTCGCAGACGGTGCCCTTCAGCAGCGCGGGACCCTCCGGCGCTTCGGCGCAGGGCAGGGGAGTCGTCCTGTCCTCATAGCGGAGGGGAAGGGCATAAAGCAAATCGCGCAATGAGCAAATGCCCACTGCGCGCAATGCCTCCAGCCGCGTAGGGCCGATGCCCCGGATGCCGGAAAGTTCAAGCATGAGATCACTCCACAGAGATCAGGTAGTAATACAGCGGCTGACCGCCACTGTGGCATTCCACATCGCAGTCAGGATAGGCCTCGGCGATCTCGGCGGTCAGGGCTTCGGCGTCCTCCTTGCTGATGTCGGCGCCGTAGTACACGCTGATCAGCTCGTCATCCTCGGTGATGATGGCCTTCATCATTTCCAGGCTCACGTCATGGACGCTGCTGCCGGAATACTCGATGGCGCCGTTGTGCAGGCCGATGTAGTCGCCCTGCTTGATCTGCACGCCGTTGTACTCGCTGTCGCGCACGGCGTAGGTCACGGTGCCGGTGCGCACATGGTTGGCGGCCTCGGTCATGGCGGCCTCGTTCTGCTCGGGGGTCGCGTCAGCCTGGAAGGCCACCGCCGCGGCGATGCCCATGGCCACGTTCTTGGTGGGGATCACCAGCACATGCTTCTCCTTGGCCAGGTGGGCCGCCTGCTGGGCCGCCATCACCACATTGCCGTTGTTGGGGAAGACGAACACGTTGCGGGCGTTCACCCGGTTGATGGCCTGCAGGATATCGTCGATGGAGGGATTCATGGTCTGGCCGCCCTCCACGATCATGTCCACGGACAGATCCCGGAAGATCTGGGAGAAGCCGTCACCCAGGCTCACGGCCACCATGCCGTATTCCTTCTCGGGCTCGGCGGGAGCCGCGGGGGCCTCGGGAGCAGCGGCGGGCTGCTCCTTCTGGCGCTTCAGCTCACGCAGATTGGTGACCTTCATATCCACCAGCTCACCCAGCTCCATGCCATATTCCAGGGCGTTGCCGGGATGATCGGTGTGCACATGCACCCTGATGCCGGTCAGGTCGCCGGTCACCTTAACGCAGTCGCCGTTCCGCTTCAGGCGGCGGCGGAAGCTGTCGATGTCGGCGTCGGTGGTATCCTCCGCCATATGCTGCACGGAGAACTCGGTGCAGTAGGTGAAGGTCAGCTCGCCGGAGCCGTCGCAGGCCATTTCAGGCGCGGAGGGCGTGTCGCCCTCCAGCATGCCGGACACGGGAGTGATGTCCTCGCCCCGCAGCACGGCGGCATAGCCGGCATAGATGAACAGCAGGCCGCGTCCGCCGGAGTCCACCACATTGGCGGCCTGCAGCGCGGGCAGCATTTCGGTGGTGCGCTTCAGGATGGCCTCGCCGCTACGCAGGATCACATTGAACAGGGCGTCATAATCGTCAGGCGCCTTGGCCACCTGCTTCAGGGCATCCTCAGCCATCACGCGGGCCACGGTCAGGATGGTGCCCTCCTTGGGCTTCATCACGGCCTTGTAGGCCATATCGGAGCCGCGCTTCATGGCCTCGGCAAACTGCACGGGGGTGATCTTTTCCACGCCCGCCAACGCTTTGGAGAAGCCGCGAAGCAGCTGGGAGGTGATGACGCCGGAGTTGCCCCTGGCGCCGCGCAGCGCGCCCTTGGCCAGGGCGGCGGCAGCCTCATCGGCCCGCAGGAATTCCTTGCTGTTGACCTCGCGGATGGCGCTCTGCATGGTCAGGGACATATTGGTGCCGGTATCGCCATCGGGCACCGGGAATACATTCAGGGCATCCACCAGCTCGCGGTTCTGCTACAGCAGCTGGCTTCCTGCCACGGCCATATCGCGAAGCAGCAGGCCGTCAATCGTTGTATAAGTGATCAAAGGATGATTCCTCCGTTATCTTTATACTTTCGCGCGGGACTCTGCTCAGACGCGGATACCCTCGACAGACACATTGATGTTCCGGACCTTCACGCCCACCATGCTCTCCAGCTTGTACCGCACAGTGTCCACGATGGTCTTGCAGACCTCAGCGATGGAGATGCCGTATTCCACGATGATGAACAGATCCACATCGATCTTGTCGTCCACATTGCGGATCTGCACACCCTTGGACAGGTTTTCGCGGCCCAGCCACTCCACCAGATCATCCTTGGCGCGCCTGGAGGACATGGCCACGATGCCGTAGCATTCCAGCGCGGCATAGCCAACCACCTTCAGAAGCACATCCTCGGAGATATATACACTGCCCAGCTCATTGGTGATCTTGCATTCCATGAATCGACCGACCTCCTTCTGTCTGGCCGGAACGCCACAGTCCCCGGCCACACAAAACATTGCCCGCCGCGCAAGCACAGCACAGGCAGATACAGTATACAGGATTTTGGCCCGTGAATCAAGCGGAAATTCGTCTCTTTTTCGTGTTTTCGGTCATTTTGCGGCACATGAGCCAAGATATGCCGCGTTATTCGGCATCCGTAAACTCATAATGCTCATCGACCGCCTGAAAAAGATAGAAGACCTCGTCCAGCTCGTCCTCATCCTCGATGGGCTCGAACAGCTCGCTGTCCTCCTCATCCCTCTCCAGGCGGTAGATCATGACGCTGTCCTCGTCCTCATCCTCCACCTCGTGGATCACGATGTAGTCCCGGCCATTCAGCTGCAGCCGGTCCAGCACCTCCATGTCCACCACATTGCCCTCATCATCCTCAAGGGAGATGATCTCCTTCTCGTCAGCCATGGCACAGCTTCTCCTTGTGTTGAAAGGGGCCGCTCCGAAGAACGGCCCCGGTTTTTCCGGTCTGATCGCAGTCAGACGCTCAGCTCCTGCTTCTCGCCCAGGATATCGGCGTTGGCCTTCAGCAGCGGACGGATCAGCTCCTCCAGGAACTGGGTCACCTGCTCCTCGCTGCGGCCGGTGAACTGCTCGGGGCGAAGGATGGCCTCCACCTCCTCGCGGGTGATCATAAAGGCGGGATCGGCGCAGATGCGGTCGATCAGATCGTTGGCGCAGCCCTCCTCCTTCACCATGCGGGCCGCGGCCTGGGAGTGGACGCGCAGCTTCTCATGCAGCTCCTGGCGGTTGCCGCCCTTCTTCACGGCGTCCATCATGATGTTCTCGGTGGCCATGAAGGGCAGCTCGTTCATCACGCGCTGACGCACCACCTTGGGATACACCACCAGGCCGTCGCACACGTTCATCATGATGTTCAGGATAGCGTCCACGCCCAGGAAGCTCTCTGCCACGGCGATGCGCTTGTTGGCGCTGTCGTCCAGGGTGCGCTCAAAGAACTGCACGCCGGCGGTGACGGCCTCGTTCAGGGTGTCCACCATCACATAGCGGGCCAGGGCGTCGATGCGCTCGCAGCGCATGGGATTGCGCTTGTAGGGCATGGCGGAGGAGCCGATCTGGCTCTTCTCAAAGGGCTCCTCCATCTCCTTGAAGTTGGCCAGCAGGCGCATGTCGTAGGCGAACTTGCTGGCGGTCTGGGCGATGCCGGAGAGCACGCTGGTCACCTGGTAGTCCACCTTGCGGCTGTAGGTCTGGCCGGACACGGGCACCACACGGGTGAAGCCCATGCTCTCGGCGATCTCCCGCTCCACGGCGTTGATGCGCTCGCTGTCGCCCTGGAACAGCTCCCGGAAGCTGGCCTGGGTTCCGGTGGTACCCTTGCTGCCCAGCAGCGCCAGGGTGGAGAGCCGGTGCTCCAGCTCCTCATAGTCCATGTACAGCTCGTTCAGCCACAGGGTGGCGCGCTTGCCCACAGTGGTCAGCTGGGCAGGCTGCAGGTGAGTGTAGGCCAGGGCAGGCATGGCCTTGTATTTGTCTGCGAAATCCGCCAGCAGCTTCATCACATTCAGCAGCTTGCGGCGGATCACCAGCAGGCCCTCGCGCATGATCATCACATCGGTATTGTCGCCCACATAGCAGCTGGTGGCGCCCAGGTGGATGATGCCGGCCGCCTTGGGGCACTGCAGGCCGTAGGCGTAGACATGGCTCATCACATCGTGACGGCACTCCCGCTCGCGGCGCTGGGCGTCCTCATAGTTGATGTCCTCGGCATGGGCCTCCAGCTCGGCGATCTGCTCGTCGGTGATGTTCAGGCCCTGATGCTGCTCGGCCTTTGCCAGCGCGATCCACAGCCTGCGCCAGGTGCGGAACTTGTTGTCGTCGGAAAAGATGTACTGCATCTCCTTGCTGGCATAGCGGGTGGAAAAGGGAGAAATATAGCTGTCATGAGCCATGGGTGTCAGCCTCCGATCCGTGAAACAGATTCAGCCCGCCCGCCCCGGCGCTGAGCCACGGGCGGGCGGGAGCGTATTACTTGAAGTAGTCCACGCCGCCCTCAAACAGCGGCTGATACTTGTTGCCGGGCACATTGCGGTACAGGTTCTCGCCGGAGCGCTCGGTATGGCCCATCTTGCCCAGCACGCGGCCGTCGGGGCTGGTGATGCCCTCCACGGCGAAGAAGCTGGCGTTGGGGTTAAACCGGGTGTCCATGCTGGGGGTACCGCTCAGGTCCACATACTGGGTGGCGATATGCCCGTTTGCGGCCCGATCGCGGGTGAGGGTTTCCCGGCCCCCGAACCCGCCCACCCCCAGGATGATGGCCACCGTGTGGATGTCGCCCGCCTGGCAGCGGCTGAGCCAGGGGCTCATGGCGCTGGCCACACGGGTGCGCACCAGCATACTCTGGTGGCGGCCGATCTCATTGAAGGTCAGGGTGGGGCACTGATCGTCGGTATCGATAATGCGGCCATAGGGCACCAGACCCAGCTTGATCAGGGCCTGGAAGCCGTTGCAGATGCCCAGCATCAGGCCGTCACGGTTTTCCAGCAGATCCGCCACGGCATCCTTCATGGCAGGGTTGCGGAAGAAGGCCGTGATGAACTTGGCGCTGCCGTCGGGCTCGTCGCCGCCGGAGAAGCCGCCGGGCAGGACGATCATCTGGCTTTGGGCGATCAGGGACGCTGCCTTGCGGATGGACTCGGTGATGGCCGCGGGGGTCAGGTTGTTGATGACCAGGATCTCCGCCCTGCCGCCGGCCCGCTCCACGGCGCGGGCGGTGTCGAACTCACAGTTGGTGCCGGGGAACACGGGGATAAAGGCCTGGGGCTTCGCCACCGTGGCAGTGCCGTGAGCCTTGCCCTTCCCGGTAAAGGTGAACCTTTCGGTGGTCTCGCCGGTGTGTCCGCGATAGGTGAACACCTTGTCCAGCTTGCCCTCATACAGCTCCTGCATGGGGTTCAGGTCGATGCGGTCGCCCTCATACTCCAGCACCCAGTCGGCGATGGTGTCGCCCACCTTCTCGCCCAGCTCGCAGCCGGGCAGCACCTCAAGGAGCAGCGCGCCGGGCTGCTGGGCAAACAGGTTGCCGCTGTAGTCGTCGTCGATGCGGGTGCCGATTGCGTTGCCCAGGCCCATCTTGAACAGGCCCTCGGCCACGCCGCCCAGGCCCAGCGCCCAGGCAGACACTACCTGGCCGGCCACGATGGCCTCGTGCGCCTGCTCGAAGAAGGCGCTCAAGGCGGCGGTGTCATGGGGATCGCAGCTCAGCAGGCGCACCTCATGACCGGCCTCCTTGAACTCGGGGCTGATGGTCTGGCTGGCCTTGCCGGGCGCCACCGCGAAGGAGCACAGGGTAGGGGGCACATCCATCTTCTCGAAGGTGCCGGACATGGAGTCCTTGCCGCCGATGGAGGCCAGCTTCAGGTCCAGCTGCGCGTCGAAGGCGCCCAGCAGGGCGGCGAAGGGCTTGCCCCAGCGGGTGGGATCGGAGGTCATGCGCTCAAAGTACTCCTGGAAGGTCAGGTAAGCCTTGTGATGGTCGAAGCCTGCGGCCACCAGCTTGGCCACGCTCTCCACCACGGCCAGATAGGCGCCCTCATAGGGGCTCTGCTCCATCAGTTCGGGATGGAAGCCATAGGCCATGCCGGACACGGTGTCGGTGTTGCCGTACCGCACGGGCAGCTTGGCCACCATGGCCTGGTTGGGGGTCAGCTGGCGGGCGCCGCCGAAGGGCATCAGCACGGTGGCCGCACCGATGGTGGAGTCGAAGCGCTCGCTCAGGCCCTGCTTGGAGCAGATATTCAGGTTGCTGACCATGTTGGCCAGCTTCTCGGTCACGGTCTCGCCGGGGAAGGTCACCTGCCGCACACTGTCCTGGGCCACGGCCACCTTCGTATGCTTCTCGGCGCCGTTGCTGTTCAGGAACTCGCGGCTCAGGTCCACGATGGTGACGCCCTTCCAGGTCATGCGCAGGCGGGGCTCCTCGGTGACCTCGGCCACCACGGTGGCCTCCAGGTTCTCCCGGTCAGCCGCCTGCAGGAAGGCGTCCACATCCTCCGGGGCCAGCACCACGGCCATGCGCTCCTGGCTCTCGGAAATGGCCAGCTCGGTGCCGTCCAGGCCGTCGTACTTCTTCGGCACCCTGTCCAGGTCAATCAGCAGGCCGTCGGCCAGCTCACCGATGGCTACGGACACGCCGCCCGCGCCGAAGTCATTGCAGCGCTTGATCAGGCGGGTCACCTCGCCGTCACGGAAGAGGCGCTGCAGCTTGCGCTCGGTGGGGGCGTTGCCCTTCTGCACCTCGGCACCGCAGGTCTCCAGGCTCTCCAGCTTGTGGCTCTTGGAGGAGCCGGTGGCGCCGCCGCAGCCGTCACGGCCGGTGCGGCCGCCCAGCAGCACGATCTTGTCGCCGGGAGCGGGCACCTCGCGGCGCACATGGCTCACAGGAGCCGCGCCCACCACGGCACCGATCTCCAGGCGCTTGGCGGCGTAGCCGGGGTGATACTGCTCATCCACCTGACCGGTGGCCAGGCCGATCTGGTTGCCGTAGCTGGAATAGCCGGCGGCGGCGGTGGTCACCAGCTTGCGCTGGGGCAGCTTGCCGGGCATGGTCTCGCTGACGGGCACCAGGGGATCGGCCGCGCCGGTGACGCGCATGGCCTGGTACACATAGGTGCGGCCGGAAAGCGGGTCACGGATGGCGCCGCCGATGCAGGTGGCCGCGCCGCCGAAGGGCTCGATCTCGGTGGGATGGTTGTGGGTCTCGTTCTTGAACATCAGCAGCCAGGGCTCGGTCTTCCCGTCGATGTCCACATCGATGGTGATGGAGCAGGCGTTGATCTCCTCGCTGATGTCGATGTTGGGGGTGCAGCCATGCTTCTTCAGGTACTTGGCACCCATGGTGGCGATGTCCATCAGGTTCACGGGCTTTTTGGCGATGCGCTCGCCATAGACCTCCTGACGGGCGGCCAGGTAGCGGGCAAAGGCCTTCTCCACCGCGGCATGCTGAATGTCGGCGCTGTCGATGGTGGTCAGGAAGGTGGTGTGGCGGCAGTGATCGCTCCAGTAGGTGTCGATCATGCGCACCTCAGTCAGGGTGGGATCCCGATGCTCGGAGGCGAAGTAATCCCGGCAGAAGGCCAGGTCATCGTCATCCATGGCCAGGCCGTACTTCTTCACAAAGGCGTCCACCTCGCCGGCATCCATCTTTGTGAAGCCCGTCAGAGTCTCCACATGGTCGGGGGTATCATACACCTGCTTCAGGGTGTCCTTCTCGGCCAGGTCGGCCTCGCGGCTTTCCACGGGGTTGATCACATGCTTTTTGATGCGGACCAGATCCTCCGCCGGGATATCGCCCTCCAGAATATAGACCCTGGCGGTGCGGATGGTGGGACGGTCGCACTGGCCCACCAGCTGGATGCATTCGGCGCAGCTGTCGGCGCGCTGGTCAAACTGGCCCGGCAGATACTCCACCGCGAACACGGTGCCGTCGGTCTCGGGCAGCTTCGTATAGGTCACATCCACCTGGGGCTCGGAGAACACCACCGGCACACAGCGGGCGTACAGCTCGTCGGCCACGCCCTCGGCGTCGTACCGGTTCAGCAGCCGCAGACCGGTAACGCTTTTGATCAGCAGGATGTGGCGGATCTCCCACAGCAGATGCTGCGCCTCCACGGCATATTCAGGCCGCTTCTCCACATAGATACGCTTCACGCTCATGGCTCAGTTTCCCTCCACAGAAAGGGCACGGGCACCGATGTCGGTGCGCATATGCCTGTCGGTAAAAGTGATCTTTTCGGCGGCGGCATAGGCCTTCTTCACAGCCTCCCGCAGGTTCTCCGCGGTGGCGGTGACGCCCAGCACACGGCCGCCCGCGGTGACGATGGCGCCGTCCTTCAGCTTCGTGCCCGCGTGGAAGACCTTCGCGGTCTCACCGGCGGCGGCCAGGCCCTCGATGGGGTAGCCGCTCTGATACTTCACGGGATAGCCGCCGGAGGCCAGCACCACGCAGCAGGCCGCGCCGTCATCGAACACGACCTCGGTATCCGCCAGGGTGCCGTCCGTGGTGGCCCGCATGACGGTCAGCAGGTCGCTCTTCAGCAGGGGCAGCACCACCTGGGTCTCCGGGTCGCCGAAGCGGCAGTTGTACTCGATGACCCTGGGGCCGTCCTTCGTCACCATCAGGCCGAAGTACAGGCAGCCCCGGAAGGTGCGGCCCTCGGCGTTCATGGCGGCGATGGTGGGCAGGAAGATCTCCCGCATGCAGCGGTCGGCCACTTCCTTCGTGTAGAAGGGATTGGGAGCGATGGTGCCCATGCCGCCGGTGTTCAGGCCCTCGTCATGGTCCAGGGCCCGCTTGTGGTCCATGGAGCTGACCATGGGCTTCACCACCTTGCCGTCGGTGAAGGCCAGCACAGACACCTCCGGACCCTCCAGGAACTCCTCGATGACCACATTGGCGCCGCTCTGGCCGAACCTGCCGTGATTCATCATCCCGTCGGCAGCCTCCAGGGCCTCCTGCTTCGTCTGGCAGATGATGACGCCCTTGCCCAGGGCCAGGCCGTCCGCCTTCACCACCAGAGGCACGGGGCAGGCGTCGCTCTGAATGTAGGCGGCCGCGGCGGCGTAGTCGGAGAAGGTCTCATACTTTGCCGTGGGGATGCCGTATTTCTTCATCAGGTTCTTGGAGAACACCTTGCTGCCCTCGATGATGGCGGCGTTCTTCGCGGGGCCGAAGGCGGGGATGCCCTTTTCGGCCAGCAGGTCCACCAGGCCCATGCACAGGGGATCGTCCGGCGCCACCACCACATAGTCGATGGCCTTTTCCTGCGCGAAATCCGCGATGGCCTGAATGTCGGTGGCCTTGATGGGCACCAGCTCGCACAGCTCCGCCATGCCGCCGTTGCCGGGCGCGGCGTACAGCTTCTCCACCTCGGGATTTTCAGCGATCTTCACGGCGATGGCATGCTCACGGCCGCCGCCGCCCACGATCAATACCTTCATGCTCTTCGATCCTCCAGCCTTAATGATGGAACAGACGCATATGGGTGAAGCACATCACCATGTTGTACAGGTCGGCCATCTCGATCACGTTGTCGTCGCGGATGGAGCCGCCGGGCTGGGCCACATAGCTGACGCCGGAGCGGTGCGCCCGCTCGATGTTGTCGCCGAAGGGGAAGAAGGCATCGCTGCCCAGGGCCACGCCGGTCTGCTGCGCAAGCCATTCCTTCTTCTGCTCCTTCGTCAGGGGCGCCGGCTGCTCCTTAAAGAACCGCTGCCAGCGGCCCTCAGCAAGCACATCCTCGGCCTCGTCGGAGATATAGACATCGATGGTGTTGTCACGGTCGGCACGGGCGATCTTGTCCACGAAGGGCAGGGCCAGCACCTGGGGATGCTGGCGCAGCAGCCAGTTGTCGGCCTTCTGGCCCGCCAGGCGGGTGCAGTGGATGCGGCTCTGCTGGCCGGCGCCGATGCCGATGGCCTGACCGTCATAGGCGTAGCACACGCTGTTGGACTGGGTGTACTTCAGCACGATCAGGGACACGATCAGGTCCCGCTTCGCGCTTTCCGGCAGGTCGTGATTCTTCGTCACGATGTCGTTCAGAAGCTCCCCGTTGATGACGAACTCATTGCGGCCCTGCTCGAAGGTGACGCCGAACACCTGCTTCCGCTCCACGGGGGCGGGGCGGTAGCCGGGGTCGATCTGCACCACATTGTAGCCGCCCTTCTTCTTGGCGGTCAGGATGGCCAGGGCCTCGTCGGTATAGCCGGGGGCGATGATGCCGTCGGACACCTCGGGCTTGATCAGCAGGGCGGTGGACTCATCGCACACATCGCTCAGGGCGATCCAGTCGCCGAAGGAGGACATGCGGTCGGCGCCGCGGGCCCGGGCATAGGCGCAGGCCAGGGGAGACAGCTCCAGGCCGGGCTTCACGAAGTAGATCTGACGCAGCACATCGCTCAGGGGCAGGCCGATGGCCGCACCGGCGGGGGACACATGCTTGAAGCTGGCGGCGGCGGGCAGGCCGGTGGCCCGCTTCAGCTCGCTGACCAGCTGCCAGCCGTTCAGGGCGTCCAGGAAGTTGATATAGCCGGGCCGGCCGTTCAGCACGGTCAAAGGCAGCTCACCCTGCTCCATAAAGATGCGGCTGGGCTTCTGGTTGGGGTTGCAGCCGTATTTCAGTCCGATTTCAACAGCCATTGTCTTTTCCTCCCATGGGGCGAGGGCCTCAGGCCTCCGCGTCCTCCTGCTCGTGCTTGTTGATGATGATCTCCTCCGCGCTGCCGTCCTCCAGGGACACGAAGCTGACATACAGGGAAATCTTGTTGTCCTCATTCAGGCTCTCCCACAGCTGCAGGGCGAAGCTCTCCACATCGCCCTTCACCGTCACCTTCTCGGGCTCTCCCTCAAAGGAGGGCAGGGGACTGCCGTTGCCCTGATAGGTGTGGATGAAGTGGCCGATGCCTGCCTTGGGCTGGGGATATTCATAGAAGAACCGCTGCACAGAGCTGTCGTCGTTGCTGTCGCTCTTCAGGATGGACAGCCTGTAGGCGCAGCTGCCGTCCTTCACCTCCACCAGGCCGGAGATGCGGGGGGTGCAGTTGGGCTGGTCATCCTCAAAGGTACGGGTGCGCAGAGCCTCCTCAAAGGTGCCGCCCTTCACAAGGAAGTCCCGGATGGTGTCGGTCTGGTCGCCGTTGGTCACGATGACGCGGCCGTCGCCCATGTCCCGCACGGGAGCATAGATGATCAGATGCGGATCCTCCATTTTGCTTTCGTCGAAGGCCTTCGTGATGATGCCGTCGTCGGAGCTGACAAAGACGCGGTTCCGGCTGTTGACGCTGCGGCCCATGATAAAGTAGGCGATGACAGCGTTCCTTCCGGTCTCGTCCAGGCCCAGCACGATGCCGCGGCCGGGATACTCATTGGTAGCCACCAGGTCAAACAGATCAAGGGTCTGCATAGCTCATTCCTCCGCTTGGCGCTTAGCCTCAATGTCGGCCGCCACAGACTGCAGCGCCTGGGGCAGCAGGATCCACTCCGCCTGCTGCATCACACGCAGCTGGAGGCTCTCCGGCGTATCGTCCGGCAGCACCTCCACGGCCTTCTGGGCGATGATGTCGCCGCCGTCCGGGATCTCATTCACGAAATGCACCGTGGCGCCGGTCACCTTCACGCCCCTGGCCAGGGCCGCCTCATGCACCTTCAGGCCGTAATAGCCCTTGCCGCAGAAGCTGGGGATCAGGCTGGGATGGATATTCAGGATGCGGTGATCGTAGGCGCGGATCACATTCTCCGGCAGGATGGTCAGGAAGCCCGCCAGCACGATGACGTCGATCTGATAGTGCCGCAGCGTCTGCAGCAGCAGCTCGCCGTACTCCTCAATGGAAATGGCCTTCGTCTTGCGCAGCACGCAGCGCTCGATGCCGGCGTTCTCCGCCCGCACCAGGGCATAGGCGTCCTGACGGCTGGCGATCACCAGGCTCAGCTCCGCAGCGGGTATCCTTCCGGCGGCCTTCGCGTCGATGATGGCCTGCAGGTTGGTGCCGCCGCCGGAGACCATGATACAGGTCCTTACCACAGCGTGACCCCCTTCTCACCCTCCACGATCTCACCCAGCACATAGGCGCCGGGCTCGCCGTTGGCCTGAAGGATCTGCAGCGCCCTGTCGGCGTCCTCCTTCGCCACGGTGACCGTCATGCCGACGCCCATGTTGAAGGTGTTGAACATGTCATGCTCGGGGATATTGCCCTCCCGCTGGATGATGTCGAAGATGGGCAGCACCCGCACATCGCTGCGGCGGATGCTGGCGCGGCAGCCCTCCTTCAGGGAGCGGGGAATGTTCTCATAGAAGCCGCCGCCGGTGATGTGGCTGATGCCCCGGGGCGTCAGCTCCTTCAGCAGAGCCATCACGGGCTTCACATAGATCTTCGTGGGGGTCAGCAGAGTCTCCCACAGGGGCTGCTCCAGCTCGGGATAGGTCCTGTTCTCGCCGCCCCGGCCGATGCCGAACACCTTGCGCACCAGAGAGAAGCCGTTGCTGTGCACGCCGGTGGAGGGCAGGGCGATGATCACGTCCCCGGCCTTCATGGTGCTGTTGTCCAGGATCTTCTCCTTGTCCACGATGCCCACGCTGAAGCCGGCCAGATCGTAGTCATCCTCAGCCATCATGCCGGGATGCTCGGCGGTCTCGCCGCCCACCAGGGCGCTTTCGGCCTGCACGCAGCCCTCGGCCACGCCGCCCACAATGGCGGCGATCTTCTCGGGGAAGTTGCGGCCGCAGGCAATGTAGTCCAGGAACAGCAGCGGGCGGGCGCCGCAGCAGATCACATCGTTGACGCACATGGCCACGCAGTCGATGCCGATGGTATCATGACGGTCCAGCAGCATGGCAAGCTTCAGCTTGGTGCCCACGCCGTCGGTACCGCTCACCAGCACGGGCTCCTTCATGCCGGTCAGGTCCGGGGCGAACAGGCCGCCGAAGCCGCCGATGCCGTCCAACACACCGCTGGTCATGGTGCGGGCCACATGCTTCTTCATCATTTCCACGGAGAGGTAACCGGCGGTGATGTCAACGCCCGCCGCCTTGTAGCTTTCGCTCTGGCTGTCCTTAATCATGCTGTCAATCCTCCTGTATGCTGTGCGCGTGTCCGCGCGGTCCTCATTGTCAGTCGCCCAGCAGCCGCCGGGCCACCTCCAGGTAAGCGTCCCGGGCCATATCCCGGCTGAGGGTGAACACATCCTTGTCCAGCTTTTCGCCGGTGCGTTTGTCCCACAGGCGGCAGCTGTCCGGGCTGATCTCATTGCCCAGGGCCAGTGTGCCGTCGGGCCTGCGGCCGAACTCCAGCTTGAAGTCCACCAGCTCGATGTCCACCCGGTCAAACAGCGCCGTCAGCAGCCCGTTCACCCGCATGGCCACATCGTCGATGATGTCCAGCTCCTCCGCGGTGGCCCAGCCCATGGTGGTGATGTGATACTCGTTTACCAGGGGATCGTCCAGCTCGTCGCTCTTGTAATTGAACTCCAGAACGACGCGCCCCAGGCGGGTACCCTCCTTCAGGCCCAGCCTCTCGGTGAGGGAGCCCGCGGCCAGGTTGCGGACGATCACCTCCAGGGGCAGCATGTCCAGCCGCCGCACCAGGGTGTTCCGCTCGTCCAGCTCCTTCAGATACTGGGTCGGGATGCCCTCCGCCTCCAGATACCGCATCAGGTGGTCGGACACCCGATTGTTCACGGAGCCCTTGCCGGGCACCTCGCCCCGGATGAGCCCGCCGTAAGCGCTGGCGGCATCACGGAAGCACAGCCGCAGCACCTGCGGATCCTCCGTCAGAAAAAGGTCCTTGGTCTTGCCCTGCTTCCAGGGCCGGGAAGAAGAATCCATACTTGCCTCCAAAGATGCTTCCGGCAGCTTATTCGATGACCAGACGGCTGTCCTTCTCCAGCACAGCGGCTGTCTGGGCGGCGCGCATGGCGTTCAGCTTTTCGGCCAGGGCAGCATCCTCCACGGCCAGGATCTGGGCGGCCAGCAGCGCGGCATTGGCGCTGCCGTCAATGGCCACGGTGGCCACGGGCATGCCGCTGGGCATCTGAACGGTGGAGAGCAGGGCATCCAGGCCATCCAGGGTGGAGGACTTCACGGGGATGCCGATGACGGGCAGGGTGGTGCGGGCCGCCAGGGCACCGGCCAGATGGGCGGCCTTGCCCGCGGCGGCGATCAGCACGCCAAAGCCGTTCTCCCGGGCGGCGGAGGCAAAGGCCGCCGCCTGATCGGGGGTGCGGTGGGCGGAATAGACATGGGCCTCAAAGGGGATCTCCAGCTTCTTCAGCTGTTCAAACGCGCCCTTCAGCACCGGCAGATCGCTGTCAGAGCCCATAATGATGGCAACCTTCTTCATAAACGGATACGCTCCTTCCGGTCAGATCTGGTCTGCGGGGAGGGCACAAGAAAGGAGCCCGGCATGTGTATACACGGACTCCCACTGTACCTGCGGGCAGAATGCGGACATGGCGCGGCTCACCGACCTCCGGAAACAACGCATGCATGTCCCTCCTTCGCCGTTCCCCGCCTTTTCAAAGGGGAAAACGCTAACATTGTAACCAAAAACGGCGCCTGTGTCAAGCATTTTCCGAACAATCGGGAATGAATACAATTTTTCGTTTGCCTTTTGTACGGAACCGCCCAACGGTGACCAAAAACAACAGGGCAGGAGATCTCCGGAAAGGGAGACCTCCTGCCGAGGGATCAGCGCATGCCCTGGTCGTAGGGAATACCCTCCGCCTTGGGGGCACGGGACTTCTTGCTGGTCAGGGCCAGCACAAGCAGGGAGATGATATAGGGCAGCATATTGTACACATTGCCCGGCAGGCCCAGAGAGGCCAGCAGGTCAAAGCCGGCGTACACATTGCTCAGGGAGCGGAACAGGCCGAACAGCAGCGCCGCCAGGGCGATGCGGGTGGGCTTCCACTGGCCGAAGATCATCACGGCCATGGCCAGGAAGCCGAAGCCGGCCACGCCGTTCTCAAACTTCCACTCGGACACGCCGGCAGTGATGTAGGTCAGGCCGCCGATGCCGCCCAGGATGCCGGAGATGATAACGCCCGCGTAGCGCATTTTGAACACGTTGATGCCCACGCTGGCCGCTGCCTGGGGATGCTCGCCGCAGGCCTGCAGCCGCAGACCGAAGCGGGTCCTGTACAGGATGATCCAGGAGGCAGCCAGCAGCACCACGGCCAGCACGGTCAGCCAGCTCAGCTCAAAGCCGCTCAGGTTGATCTGGAAGGCCTTCTTGGGCTCGAAGTACTCAATGGTGGAGGCCACGTTGTTCACGTCCTCGGCCGTGTTGATGGCCTTGACGATGACGGTGGCGGCGGCGGTGCCCAGCAGGTTCATGGCGGTGCCCACCAGGGTCTGATCGGCTTTGAAATTGATGGCAGCCACAGCCAGCAGCAGGGAATACAGCGCGCCAAGCCCCATGGCGGCCAGCACACTGAGGCACACGATCATCACCGCCGGCGCGGTGGGGGAGATATACTTCATCACCAGGGCGCCGCCCAGGGCGCCGAAGACCATGATGCCCTCCAGGCCGATGTTGATCACACCGGAGTGCTCGGAGAAGCAGCCGCCCAGAGCCACCAGCATCAGCACGGCGGCAAAGATCAGGGTGTATTGGATCAGCAGTGTCATGCCTGTTTGCCCCCTTCCTTCAGTGCGGCCTTCTCCAGCATCCGTGCGCTGCGCTTGCCCAGGTACTGCTTGAAGAACAGCACGAAAGCGCACAGGTAGATGATCACGGAGGAGATCAGGTCAGAGATCTGGGAGGAATACTTGGTCAGGTCCACGAAGGCACCGCCGTTGGTGATATGCTGGATGAAATAGGAAGCGAAGATGGTGCCGATGGGATTCAGGCCACCAAGGAAGGCGGCGGCAATGCCATTGAAGCCCATGCCGGGGACGCTGGCGGTGGTGGTGGACCACTGCTCAAAGTCCGTCAGGTAGAACATGGCGGCAGCCAGTCCGGCCAGGGCACCGGCGATGGCCATGGTCAGGATGATGTTCCGCTTCTCGGCCATGCCGGCATAGCGGGCAGCATTCTTGTTGAGGCCCGTGGCCTTCAGCTCGAAGCCAAGCTTCGTCTTTTCCAGGATCACCCAGATGGCTACGGCAATGACCAGCGCCAGGGGCAGGGAGAGGCCGACGTAGGCGTTCTTGCCGAACCAGGCTCCCATGCCCAGGGTGGGGATCAGCGCGGAGGGGTTCACGGTGCTGATGCGCAGGGTATAGGGGGAGGTGGACTCCTTCACCGTACCCAGCAGCATGTTCACCGCGTACAGGCTGATCCAGTTCAGCATGATGCAGGAGATGACCTCATTCACGTTGCAGTAGGCCTTCAGGGCACCGGAGATGGCGCCGGTCAGGCCGCCGGCCACGATTGCGGCCAGCATGCACACATACCAGGGCAGCCCAAGGCCCAGCGCGCAGTACAGGCTGGCGCCGATGCCCACCACATACTGTCCGGCGGCGCCGATGTTGAACAGGCCCACCTTGTACGCAAACAGCACGCTCAGGGCGCACATCAGCAGGGGCACCGTCTTCACCAGGGTATTGCCCAGGTTCTTCAGCTGCAGGTTCTGGCGGGAATAGGTCATGTAGTTCTTGATGATGTTGCAGATGGCTTCCCACGCGCCTTCGGGGTTGATGATCAGCAGCGCGATGTAGCCCACCAGCAGGCCCAGCAGGATGCACAGCAGCGACGCCAGCAGCGTCTGCACCCACGGGATGGCCAGCAGGGGCTTCTTCTGATTCTTTTGCATGTTCCGGCCTCCTTCCTCAGCGGTCCCGCTTGGCGCCTGCCATGTACAGGCCCATTTCCTCGGCGGTGGTGGTCTTGGGGTCCAGCTCGCCCACGATCTCACCCTCATACATGACGAGGATGCGGTCGGATACATCCAGCACCTCGTCCAGCTCCAGACTCACCAGCAGCACGGCCTTTCCGGCGTCCCGCTGGGCCACGATCTGCTTGTGCACGCTCTCGATGGCGCCCACGTCCAGGCCGCGGGTGGGCTGCACGGCGATCAGCAGATCGGGATCCTTGTCGATCTCACGGCCGATGATGGCCTTCTGCTGGTTGCCGCCGGACATGGCGCGGGCCTTTGTCACGGCGCCCTGGCCGCTGCGCACGTCATACTCGTCGATCAGCCTGTCCGCGTACTGGCGGATATTGCGCCGACGCAGCAGGCCGCGCTTCGTGAATTCCGGCTCGAAATACCGCTGCAGCACCAGATTATCCTCCAGCGAGTAATCCAGCACCAGACCGTGCTTGTGACGGTCCTCGGGGATGTGGCTCGTGCCCAGCACGGAGCGGCGGCGGATGGAGGCCTTCGTCACATCCTGGCCCTTCAGCGAGATGCTGCCGCTGACCAGGGGCTCCAGGCCGCTGAGGCCGTACACCAGCTCGGTCTGGCCGTTGCCGTCGATGCCGGCGATGCAGGTGATCTCGCCCCGCCGCACCTGGAAGGACACGTTCTTCACGGCATTGTTGTGATGCACCTTGCTGGCCACGGTCATGCCCTTCACGTCCAGCACCACCTCGCCGGGATGGCAGGGGCCCTTCTCCACGTGGAAGTTCACGTTGCGGCCCACCATCATGGCGGAGAGCTCCTCCATCGTGGTGTTCTTCGTCTCCACGGTGCCGATGTACTTGCCCTTGCGCAGCACGGTGCAGCGGTCAGCCACAGCCATGATCTCAGCCATCTTGTGGCTGATGAACAGGATGGACTTGCCCTCGGCCGCCAGGTTCTTCATGATCTGCAGCAGGTCCTCGATCTCCTGGGGCGTCAGCACGGCGGTGGGCTCATCGAAGATAAGGATCTCGTTGTCCCGGTAGAGCATCTTCAGGATCTCGGTGCGCTGCTGCATGCCCACGGTGATGTCCTCGATCTTCGCGTCGGGGTCCACATGCAGGCCGTACTTCTCGCTCAGCTCCAGGATGCGCTTCCGGGCCTCCGCCTTCTGCAAAAAGCCGTTTTTGCAGGGCTCCACACCCAGGATGATGTTGTCCAGCACAGAGAAGCATTCCACAAGCTTGAAATGCTGGTGCACCATGCCGATACCCAGGGCGTTGGCATCGTTGGGGTCGTTGATGCGCACCGTTTTGCCGTCCTTCCTGATCTCGCCCTCCTCCGGCTGATACAGGCCGAAGAGCACGCTCATCAGGGTGGATTTGCCGGCGCCGTTCTCACCGAGCAGCGCGTGGATCTCGCCCTTCTTCAGCTGCAGCGTGATATCATCATTGGCGATGATACCCGGAAAACGCTTGGTGATGTGCAGCATCTCAATGGCATACTGGTTTTCCAAAGGACATACCTCCCTGTGCAAAAATGGGGACTGCCAAAGCCCACCTTTGACAAGAGCCCCGACGGTCAGCCGGGGCCCTTGTCAAAAGCTCCCGGGGCAGGCGAGCCGCCCCGGGAACGGGGGATTACTTGATGTTGCCGTAGTAGTTGACGGTGATGGCCACTTCGGGAGCGGCGGTGGTGTCGTTGGACACGGTCAGCTCGCCGCTGTACATGGCAGCCACCAGGTTGGCATAGTCCACGTTGGTGAAGGTCTCGCAGAACTGGGTGTACTTGCCCAGGCCCACATAGTTGTCATCCAGGTTGGTGCCGGACACCAGGCCCAGGGTGACCACCTTGCCGCCCATCTGCTCGAAGCTGCCGGTCTGCACGGCCAGCAGGGAATACTTCACGGTAGCGGCCAGACCCTTGGTGGCGGAGGTGATGGTCATGTCAGCGCCGTAGGTGCCGTCGATGGTGGCAGCCTGGTCCACGTCCACGCCGATGACCTTGCCGCCGACCTTGGCAGCAGCCTCGGCAGCGGAGGAGTAGATGCCGCCGCCGCAGGCGAACACGACCTGCACGCCCATGGTCTGATACCAGGTGTCCATGTAGGCGGTGATGTCGGCGTCGCCATAGAACTGGTTGCCGTACACATACTCAACGGTCACGTCCACGCCCAGCTCGGCAGCGGCAGCGTTGGCGCCCTGCACATAACCGTAGCCATAGCGGATGACGGCGGGCACAGCCATGCCGCCCAGGAAGCCCAGATGGGTATAGCCCATCTTCACGGCAGCGTAGCCGGCCATGTAGCCGGGCAGCTCTTCCTGATACACAGCGCAGAACACATTGCTGGTCAGAGCGGCGCCGTTCAGGTCGCCCTCGGACACGTCCAGAGCGATGAACTTCACGTCCTCATAGTCGCCCTCGACCTGGCCGATGGCGGGGCCAAAGGCGTAGCCGGGCATCACGATGACATTGTAGCCGTCGTCGATGGCCTTCTCGATCATGGCAATACGCTCGGCGTCAGAGTCGCCGGTGGGCTTGTAATAAGTGAAATCCAGGCCGTTCTCGGCGGCATAGTCGCGGCAGGCCTCATAGGTGGTCTGGTTGAAGGACTGGTCGGTGATGTCACCGTAGTCGGTGATCATGGCGACGCGGACATCGTCAGCCAGGGCCACGCTGGTCAGCAGCATCGCCAGGGCAAGCAGGATGGCAAATACCTTCTTCATGGGAATCTCCTCCTCCTGAATAGATGGGATGACGGAAAGATCTCCGCCGCGCTTCCATTATAGCAGAATGTTGGGCTTTTTGAAAGTCCTTTTTCACAAAAAGAACATTTGAATTTTGTGAAATCGTCACTTTGAAGCATCATGCCGGCGGAATAGCCCCTCTCAATTCCTTGGGAAGGCCGCCGGACCGGTCCCTATTCCGCCGTTTTGTCCCTTTTTCATTTCAGCCGCCTGTGCTATGATGAAGCTGCGGAAGGAAAGCAGCCCTCCCGCGGCAGATACCGTACAAAGCAAATATAATGATGAAACAAAGGAGGATCCGAATATGATGAATCGCACAAAGGCCATTTCCCTGATGGTTGCCGCCATGCTGACGGTGCCTGTGATGATGCCCGCCATGGGCGCCTGCGCCGAGGAGCAGGCCGGTATGCCCAATCCCTGGACCGAGCTGGAGGAGAGCGTGCTGGCGCAGGATTTCAGCTTCAATGTGCCGGCCGGCGCAGAGGCTGTAAGCTGCCGCCGCCTGGACACCCTTGCCGAGGTCACCTTCACCCTGGACGGCGCGGAATACTGCTTCCGTATGCAGGCCACCTCCGAGGCCGCCGACATCTCCGGCCTGTACTATGACTGGGAGGATGACATGACCGAGTCCGTGGGCGTCAACGCTGCCGCCTTCCACGAGGCCACGGACGGTGATACGGCCGTCCGCCTGCTGACCTGGTATGACGTTTCCTCCGGCACCTCCTATGCCCTGAGCGCCATGGGCGGAGACCTGACCGCGGCCGATCTGGAGCTGATTGCCAATGAAATGTATGTTTCCGGGCAGACCGACGTCGGTCTGTCTTCCCTGGCTGAGCTGAACGGAAAGACCTTCACCTTCTGCAGCGGTGCCGGCGCATGGTTCACGGAGCTGACCGTCGGCGAGGATGGCAGCTTCACCGGCAGCTTCCATGACAGCAACCTGGGGGAGGCCGATGAGGAGCTTTACCCCAGCGGCACGGTGTACGGCTGCACCTTCTCCGGCCGGTTCGAGCAGGTGGGCAGCAGCCTGCGGGTGGCGGAGCTGGAGCCGGACGAGGGCCAGGTCCCCGAAGCCATTGAGGACGGCGTCCGCTATGTAACCACCCAGCCCTACGGCCTGACCATCGGCGCCATCTTCGGCGTGTACGCTCCCGGCGCCGCAGCCGACAGCATGTGTGATGAGGCCCGCGTCTGGTTCCACCTGATGGGCGAGGATGCCACAGCCCTCACCGGCTACGGCCTCTATGACGCGGCCAATGAGGTGGGCTTTGCCGAATAAGGAGGAGTCCGGAAAGAAGATCAAACAACGCAAAGAAAAGACGCCGTTCGCGCGGCGTCTTTTTATGGCGTTTTCGGAGGCAGGGGCGTCACCCCAGCAGGATGCGGTCGTTGTCCAGCGCGGTGCCGGAGCTGCTCTCGAACATCTGCAGCAGGTCGTCCACATGCAGTGAGCTCTTGATGGCCTGGTCCACATCCACCACGATGCGCCCCTCGCTCATCATGATGATGCGGTTGCCGTAATGCAGCGCGTCCTTCATATTGTGGGTGATCATCAGGGTGGTCAGGTGGTTCTCCGTCACCAGCTTCTGGGTCAGGGCCAGTACCTTGGCGGCGGTCTTGGGGTCCAGTGCGGCGGTATGCTCATCCAGCAGCAGCAGTCTGGGATGCAGCATGGCAGCCATCAGCAGGGTCACCGCCTGACGCTGTCCGCCGGAGAGCAGGCCCACCTGGGTGGTCATGCGGTCCTCCAGACCCAGATCCAGCATGGCCAGCTGATCCCGGAAGTCATCATATTCCTTGCGGCGGATGCCGGAGCCCAGGCCGCGCCGCTTGCCGCGGCGCGCGGCGATGGCCATGTTTTCGGCAATGGTCATGCCCGCGGCGGTGCCGGTCATGGGATCCTGAAACACACGGCCCAGCATGGAGGCCCGCTGATGCTCGCACAGGCCCTCCACCGGCTTGCCGTCGATGAGGATGCGTCCGCTGTCGATAGGCCACACGCCGGCCACCGCGTTCAGCATGGTGGACTTGCCGGCGCCGTTGCCGCCGATGACGGTGCAGAAATCGCCGTCGTCCAGGTGCAGGTTCACGCCCTGCAGCGCCTTCTTCTCGTTGATGGTGCCGCTGTTGAAGGTCTTGCGGATGTCGATCAGATCAAGCATTCCGGCTCGCCTCCTTCTCGTTCTGGCGGCGCAGATGGGCAAAGGAGCTCCTGCGCTGCTTTTTCAGATAGGGCACAGCCATGAAGGCAGCCACCACCACGGCAGTGAGCAGCTTCATATAATCGGAAGGCAGCTTCAGCCACACCACGAACACATACACCATGTAGTAGATGATGCTGCCCAGCACCACGAACAGCAGCCGCAGCCACAGGGTCAGCCGCTTGCGGAACAGCGCCTCGCCCAGCACCTCGCCGATGATGACGGCGGCCAGGCCGATGACGATGGCGCCGCGGCCCTGGTTCACATCCGCGTAGCCCTGATACTGGGACAGGATGCCGCCGCACAGGCCCACCAGCGCATTGCTCAGCGCCAGGCCGATGACCTTCATCACGTTGGTGTTGATGCCCTGGGCCCGGGCCATGTTGCCGTTGATGCCGGTGGCACGGAGGGCGGAGCCATGCTCCGTCTTCAGATACCAGTACATCACAGCCACCAGCACCGCGCAGACGATGGCCGTCAGCAGGATGGTCCTGGGCAGCAGGCGGGAGTTCAGCGTAAACAGGAAGGCGTACTGCCGGGTGGGGGCTGACACATTGGGCTTGCCCATGATGGCCAGGTTCACGGAATACAGGGAGATCTGGGTCAGGATGCCGGCCAGGATGGCGGGGATACCCAGCGCCGTGTGCAGCAGGCCGGTCACCAGACCTGCCAGCAGTCCGGCCAGGGCGGCGATGAGCAGCGCCAGCTGAAAATCGCAGCCGTTCAGCACCAGCGAGATGCACACGGCGCCGCCGGTGGACAGGGTACCGTCCACGGTCAGATCGGCCATGTCCAGCATACGGAAGGTGATGTACACGCCCAGCGCCATAATGCCCCAGATCAGGCCCTGGGCCACGCCGCCGGGCAGCTGGTTCACCAGCGCAACGGGATTGAGAGACGCGAAGTAAGAGGAAATGGCTTCCATATCATAAACCCTCCGGCGGTATTGGATGGAACAGCGTTCAGAGGAAAGGGCCGAAAACAGAAGAAGTCCCCGGCATGGGCGGACCATGTCGGGAACCGTGGTGGGGCGTCAGAGGGATCACTGGGCCTCGTAGGCGGCGTAGCCCTCGGGCACGGTGAAGCCGATGGCCTCGGCGAAAGCGGGATTGTATTCCTTCACGGCCTTCTCGGAATAGCGGATCTCCATGGTGGTGATGTCGGCACCCTCCACCAGGATCTCGTAGGCCATCTCACCGGCGGCATAGCCGATGTCATAGTAGGTGATGGACACGGTGGCCAGGCCGCCCACGGACATCATGTTCTCCTCGCCGCAGATGACGGGCAGCTTGGCAGGCTCGCAGATGTTGGCCACGATGGTCATGTTGGAGGCAGCGGTGTTGTCGGTGGGGATGTACAGGGCATCCAGGCCGCCCTCCACCAGGCCGCTCAGCACGATCTGCATATCGTTGGAATCGGAGAAGGTGGCCACCTCGGTCTCCACGCCATAGGCGCTGATGGCGGCGATGAAGTTATCGGCCTGCACCACGGAGTTGGGCTCGGCGGAGCAGTAGAACACGCCCACCTTCTTCGCGTCGGGGACCAGCTCCATCACGCAGTCGGCATACAGCTGGGCGGACACGCCGTCGGAGGTGCCGGACACATTGAAGCCGGTGCCGCCGGCCACGGAATCCATCGACAGAGCGGTGGCGTAGTCGGTCACGGAGGTGCCCAGCACGGGGATGGTGTCGGTGGCGTTCATGCAGGCCTGCAGGGCAGGGGTGGCATTGGCCATGATCAGGTCATACTGGTTGGCCACGAAGCCGGTGGCGATGGTGGCGCACTGGGCAGTGTCGCCCTGGGCGTTCTGCTCGTCGAACTTCACGGCGTCGCCCAGCCTCTCGGTCAGGGCGTCACGGAAGCCCTTGGTGGCGGCGTCCAGGGCATTGTGCTGCATCAGCTGCAGGATGCCGATGGTGTAGGTCTTGTCAGCCAGAGAAACGGACATGCAGGCCAGCAGCATACAGCAGGCCAGCAGCAGCGCAAGGATCTTCTTCATAGAGAAAACCTCCTTCAGTCGGGGTCAAGCCCCGCGGTACCGCTACAGTTTATGCGCGAACCGCCCCTCTGTCAACGGTTTTTGGCAGGAAAAACAAACAGAAAACAATTTTTGCAATCACAGCCATAATCAGAACATGATAAATCAGTGCAAAGTAAAAACCGAAGTCGGTCTCTTTGCTGGAGCAAAAAGAAACAGCCGTCCCGGAGGACGGCTGCGGTTGGCTGCTGCGGAATTACTTGGGACGCTCGGCGTTCTTCAGGGTCACGTCATGGTAGCCGCCCTCCACGATACTGGTGGCGCTGACCAGGGTGATCTTGGCCTTCTGCTGCAGCTCCTCGATGGTCAGGGCGCCGCAGTTGCACATGGTGTGGCGAACCTTGCTCAGGCTCAGGTTCACATTGTCCTTCAGGCTGCCTGCGTAGGGCACATAGGAGTCCACGCCCTCCTCGAAGGACAGCTTCTTGGCGCCGCCCAGATCATAGCGCTGCCAGTTGCGGGCACGGGCAGAGCCCTCGCCCCAGTACTCCTTCATATAGGTACCGTTGATCATCAGGCGGTTGGTGGGGCTCTCGTCGAAGCGGGCGAAATAGCGGCCCAGCATCAGGAAGTCGGCGCCCATGGCCAGAGCCAGGGTCATATGATAGTCATGCACGATGCCGCCGTCGGAGCAGATGGGCACATAGATGCCGGTCTCCCTGAAATACTCGTCGCGGGCAGCAGCCACCTCAATCACGGCGCTGGCCTGGCCGCGGCCGATGCCCTTCTGCTCACGGGTGATGCAGATGGAGCCGCCGCCGATACCGATCTTCACGAAGTCGGCGCCTGCACGGGCCAGGAACAGGAAGCCCTCACGGTCCACCACGTTGCCCGCGCCCACCTTCACCGTATCGCCATATTTGGCGCGGATGAACTCGATGGTCATCTTCTGCCACTCGGAGAAGCCCTCGGAGGAGTCGATGCACAGCACATCGGCGCCGGCCTCCACCAGAGCGGGCACACGCTCCTCGTAGTCACGGGTGTTGATGCCCGCGCCCACCAGGTACCGCTTGTGCTTGTCCAGCAGCTCGTTGGGGTTGTCCTTATGGGTGGAATAGTCCTTGCGGAACACGAAGCACTTCAGCCGCTGCTGATCGTCCACGATGGGCAGGGAGTTCAGCTTGTGCGCCCAGATGATGTCGTTGGCCTCCTTCAGGGAGACGCCGTCCTTCGCCACGATCAGGCTGGCGTAGGGGGTCATGAACTCCTTCACCTTGACGGAGGTGTCCATGCGGCTGACGCGGTAGTCGCGGCTGGTAACGATGCCCACCAGCTTTCCGCCGGCGGTGCCGTCCTCGGTGACGGCCATGGTGCTGTGGCCGGTCTTTTCCTTCAGCCTCAGCACATCCTCGAGGGTATCCTCGGGGCTCAGGTTGGAATCGCTGGGCACGAAGCCGGCCTTGTAGCCCTTCACGCGGGCCACCATGGCAGCCTCCTCCTCCACGGTCTGAGAGCCGTAAATAAAGGAAATGCCGCCCTCAGTGGCCAGCGCCACGGCCATCTTCTCGCCGGAGACGCTCTGCATGATGGCAGACACCATAGGGATATTCAGGGAAATGGGGCACTCCTCCTGACCCTTGCGATACTTCACAAGAGGGGTACGCAGGCTCACGTTGGAGGGGATACACTCGGGAGAGGAGTAGCCGGGCACCAGCAGGTACTCGCTGAAGGTATGAGAGGGCTCAGAATAGTAGAACGCCATACTGCAAACCACACACCTTTCTGTCGTCAGGATGGTATACGGCAATTATTTTATGCCAACGCCGCCCGACTGTCAAGTGGAAATTCGCAGGTGGACCCACAAAAAAAGGCAGGCTGTCAATCAAAAGTACTTGACAAGCCGGGCGGCCCATGGTATAATGCGTCCTGTCGTCCGAAGGGCGACTGTGAGGTGTGCCATGCCGCACGGCGATTTGAACGGGCGGGTCACTCTGGGGTGGCTCCTGGATTTCTACGGCGGACTGCTGACCGAGAAGCAGCGATCGGTCCTTTCCATGTACTGTGAGGAGGATCTGAGCCTGAGCGAGATCGCGGCGGAGACCGGCATCAGCAGACAGGGTGTGCATGAGCAGCTGACAAGGGCGGCCGAGCGGCTGAACGGCTATGAGGAGGCCCTGGGCGTCGCGGCCCGGTTCCGGGATGTGGAGGACGGCCTCCGCAGGAGCCTGGAGCTGCTGCGCAGTCAGAAATACGATGAGGCTGAGGCGCTGCTTGAGCGGGTGCTTCAGCGGGAGCAGGAGGAGAACGATGGCCTTCGAGGGCTTGAGTGAGAAGCTTCAAAACGCTTTCAAAAAGATGTCCCATAAGGGCAAGCTCACCGAGGCGGACATCAAGGAGAGCATGCGTGAGGTGCGCATGGCCCTGCTGGATGCCGATGTGAACTACAACGTTGCCAAGGCCTTCATCAAGCGGGTCACCGAGAAATGCACCGGTCAGGACATTTTGACCTCCCTGACCCCCAGTCAGCAGATCATCAAGATCGTGAACGAGGAGCTGACCGCTCTGATGGGCGGCTCCGTCAGCAAGCTGACCTGGTCCTCCCGCACTCCCACGGTGTTCATGCTGTGCGGCCTGCAGGGTGCCGGCAAAACCACCATGGCCGCCAAGCTCTCCGGCTATTTGCTGAAGCAGGGCAAGAAGCCCATGGTCGCGGCCTGCGATATCTACCGTCCCGCCGCCATCAGGCAGCTGCAGGTGGTGGGTGAGCAGGTGGGTGTGCCCGTATTCGAGAAGGGCACCCAGGATCCCGTGAAGACCGCCAGAGAGGCCATCGAGTATGCCCGGTACTACGGCCGGGATGTGCTGATCATCGATACCGCCGGCCGTCTGCATATCGACACCGAGCTGATGGACGAGCTGGTGCGGATCAAGGCCGCCGTGGAGCCCACCGAGATCCTGCTGGTGGTGGACGCCATGACCGGTCAGGACGCCGTGAATGTGGCCCAGACCTTCAATGAGAAGCTGGACATCACCGGCGTGGTGCTGACCAAGCTGGACGGCGACACCCGCGGCGGCGCGGCCCTGAGTGTGCGCGAGGTGACGGGCAAGCCCATCAAGTTCTCCGGTATCGGCGAAAAGCTGACGGATGTGGAGCCCTTCTATCCCGACCGTATGGCCAGCCGCATCCTGGGCATGGGCGATATGCTGACCCTGATCGAGAACGCCCAGGAGGCCTTCGATGAGAAGGACGCCACCAAGCTGACCGACAAGGTCAAGAGCGGCGACCTGGACCTTTAGGACTTTCTGGAGCAGATGCAGTCCATGAAGAAGATGGGCGGTATCCGCAAGATGCTGGGCATGCTGCCCGGCGTGAAGGCCGCTGATCTGGACAGCGTGGACGAGGGCGCCATGAAGAAGCCCGAGGCCATCATCCGGTCCATGACGCCTCGGGAGCGCCGCAATCCCGGTATCCTGAACGCTTCCCGCCGCAAGCGCATTGCCGCGGGCTCAGGCACCACGGTGCAGGATGTGAACCAGCTGATCCGTCAGTTCGATCAGGCCCGCACCATGATGAAGCAGATGACCTCGGGCAAGGGCCGCGGCCGCATGAAGGCCATGATGCGGAATATGCCCAGATAACGCGTGGCTCGCCGAAAGGCGTTACCATATACAATACCAACACAATACTGCGAGGAGGATTTACCTATGGTTAAGATTCGTCTGAAGAGGATGGGCATGAAGAAGAAGCCCTTCTACCGCGTGGTCGTCGCTGATGATCATTTCCCCCGTGATGGCCGCTTCATTGAGGAGATCGGCTACTACAACCCCATGACCAAGCCCGCTGAGATCAAGATCGACGGCGAGCGCGCCAAGTACTGGCTCGGCTGCGGCGCCCAGCCCACCGAGACCGTCCACGTGCTGCTGAAGAAGGCCGAGATCATCGAGAAGTAAGGATGGCGGCCCGCGTCGGCAGCAGCCCCGGCCCCTGTGACCGTCGGATGATGCCGGCAGAAAGGAATTGGATCCATGCAAGAGTTACTGACCTTTGTGGCGCAGTCCCTCGTGGATCACCCTGAGCAGGTCACCGTTCATATGACTGAAGGACCGGAAGCCGTGATTCTGGAGCTCAATGTGGCTGAGGAAGATATGGGCAAGGTTATAGGCAAGCAGGGCCGCATCGCCAAGGCGATCCGCTCTGTCATCAAGGCCGCCACGGCCAAGAACGAGAAGCCTGTCTTTGTGGAGATTCAGAAGCCTGCCTTTGAGGGCGCTGAATAAGCAGCCAGTGCGGGAACATGCTTTGTTCCCGCTTTTCTTTATCAGGAGGTATGTTATGCTCGCGTCCTATATGCTGGTCGGTGAGGTGCTGAAGCCCCAGGGCATCCGGGGTGAGGCCAAGCTGAAGGTCTACGCCGCCGATCCTCAGGATTTCATGCGTTGGAAAACGCTGTACCGCCAGGCGGGGGAGGCTTATGTGCCGGTGAAGGCCCGCTGCTCCCGCGTCAGTGACGGCTTTGCCTATGTGACGCTGGAGGACTGCTCCACCCCGTAGGATGTGGAGAAGCTGCGCGGCGTGCAGCTGTTCATCGACCGTGAGCACACGGAGGCCCCCGACGGGAACGGTAACTACATCGCCGACCTCATCGGCTGCGAGGGCATCGATGAGGAGGGCCGTTCCATTGGCAGGCTGGTGGATGTGCTGCAGTACGGCACCGTGGATACATGGGTGTTTAAGGCCGGCCGGAAGGAGCTGATGGCTCCCGCGCTGCTGCGTGTCTTTCCGGAGGTGGACGCCGCCGCCGGCATCATTCATGTGAACCGGCAGGCTCTGGACGAGGTGGCTGTGCTTGAGGATTGATATTCTGACCATCTTCCCGGAGATGTTCGACAGCGTGCTGCACACCTCCATCCTGGGCCGGGCCTGCGCCAATGGCCTGCTGGATGTGCGCTGCACCGACATCCGGCCCTTCTCCGCGATGAAGCACAAGAACACCGATGACTATCCCTTCGGCGGCGGCGCGGGCATGGTGATGATGGCCCAACCCATCTGCGACGCCATGCGCAGTGTGACGGGGTAGGACTTTCACGGCAGACGCATCTACCTGGGCCCCAGGGGACGGACCCTGACCACCGCCCTGGCCCGGGAGCTGGCGGGGGAGGAGCGCCTGGTACTGCTCTGCGGCCACTATGAGGGCGTGGACCAGCGGGCCCTGGACAGCTGCGTGGACGAGGAGATCAGCATCGGTGATTACATCCTCACCGGCGGCGAAATGGCGGCCATGGTGCTGGTGGACTGCGTGTCCCGCTTCATCCCCGGTGTGCTGGGCTCCGCCGAGAGCCCGGAGGAGGAGTCCTTCTCCGACGGCATGCTGGAGTATCCACAGTATACCCGTCCCCGCGTATTCGAGGGCGTATAGGTGCCGGAGGTGCTGCTCAGCGGCGACCATGCCCGCATCCGGCAGTGGCGCCGTCTGGAGAGTCTGAAGGCCACCCGCCGCTTCCGGCCCGATCTCTTTGAAAAGGCTGTGCTGACCCCGAAGGAGCAGAAGGCCCTGCGGGAGAGCGATCTGGCGGAAGCTCAGACGCGGGAGGCCGCACCGCAGCAGCCAACGGAGCCTGACTGCGGACCATAAAAAAGGACCTGGGAGCAGATCCGCTCCCAGCCTTTTTAAGTGGCGATGTTACACATCCGAGTACAGTGTACCGTGATCGATGGCCGTGCCCTTCGCGGCAAAGAGCTCCCGGATGTTGACGAACTCATAGCCCTGGGGCTGCAGCGCGGTGATGACGGCCTCCACCGCCTCGGCTGTGGCCAGGTTGTCCTTCATGTCGTGTACCAGGATGATGGCGCCGTCCTTTGCCGCAGCCAGGATGCGGCGGGTGCGCTCCTGCGCGGTGACCGCCGGCACCCAGTCCTCGCAGCCGTGGCCACAGATGAAGGTATAGGGGATCAGCCCGTACATCCGTTCGTCCACATCGATATAGGGCGGGCGGAAGAAGCGCGGCTCCCCGCCGGTCACCGCCACGATGCGCTCCGTGGTCCTGCGCACCTCGGAAAGGATCTGCTCATCTGTCAGCTTTGTCATGGCCGGGTGGGTGAAGGAATGGTTCTCGATGGAGCAGCCGTCGGACAGAGCCCGGCGGATCAGGTGCTCCGTCTCCGGCACGATCTGCCGGCCGATCAGAAAGAAGCTGGCCCTGGCGCCGTGCCGCTCCAGCACCTCCAGCACCTGGTCGGTCACGCCGGGGCTTGGGCCGTCATCGAAGGTCAGGGAGATCAGCTTTCGTTCGCTCATGGTATTGCCTCCGTTTTCGTGTTTTCGTTTGTACCCATCATAGCACTTTGCGGGCAAAACGGAAGGGCTTTTTTCGGGTTCAGTGAAATTTCCGGCTCAATAAAAAACTTGTGGGATCTCCCTCGCCATGCTTTCTGTCGGTAGTGGAGGATGAGGACAGAGCAGCATATCGCAGCGAAGCTTCTTGAAGTCGCGACAAGCGGCAGGAAATGTCCGGACCTGCGTTGAATTGGTATAGGATGCAGGCAGCGCTTCAGCCGCCTGCCGGAAGGAATGAGCGCATGAAGACCTTTGACAAATGGGTCACGACCTGGGCCAACGCGACCTCCATCATCGATCAGACGGCCTGCACCTGGGCAAAGGACCTGACGCTGCGTTATCCCATCACCGTGGCCTTTGACGGGTGTGCCCTGAGGCTCCGCTTTTCCAACCTGACCGGCACCGAGCCGGTATGCTTCACGGCAAGCGTGGCCAGAACCACCGACGAGGTGTGCAACGGCGCGGGCAAGGGCATCGACCCCGCCACCTGCGCCGACATCCCGGTCAACGGGGAGCGGACCATCCGCATTGAGCCCGGCGCGGAGGTGGAGAGCGATCCGGTACCCTATGCCGTGCGGGCCCGTGAGCGGCTGTCCGTCAGCATCTACCTGGCCGGGCCCACCCAGATGAACGCCGGTGTCCTCATCACCGGGCCGCTGTCGAAGGGCTTCCACGCACGGGGCGACCATGAACGCTCCGCCATGCTGCCCATGGAGGCGACCAGGAACACCAGCTGGTTCTGGTTTCTGAACACGGTGGAGGTGCTGACAGAGGAGAAGAACCGCTGCCTGGTGTGCTATGGCGACTCCATTACGGCCCAGTCCTGGCCCGATCTTCTGCAGCAGCGGGTATGGCGGCTTGGCATCGACGATCTGGCGGTGGTGCGCCGGGCCGTCAGCGGCACCCGCATCCTCCGACAGTATGACTGCGCCACCTATCAGGCCTACGGGCTGAAGGGCGCGGTGCGCTTTCCCATCGAGATGAACACCCCCGGCGCCGACGCCGTGCTGCTGCAGCATGGCATCAACGACATCATCCACCCCGTGGGCACGGAAGTAAACGTATTTCGCCCCTGGAGCGATCTGCCCACGGTGGAGGAGCTGACCGCCGGCTTCACGGAGCTGTACATCCGTCATGCCCGCAGCCTGGGGCTGAAGGTGTACGGCGGCACCCTGCTTCCCATTTTCGGCTGGAGGACCTACGAGCCCTTCCGCAATGAGATGAAGGACAGCTTCAACGACTGGCTCCGCGCCACGCTGCTGCTGGACGGCTGCGTGGACTTCGACGCGGCGGTGCGGGACCCGGACATGCCCGAGCGCTTTGCCCCGGGCTTCGACAGCGGCGACCACCTGCACCCCAGCGAGGCCGCCTACCGTGCCATGGCGGAGGCCGTCCCCGAGGCCTGGCTCAGAGGCTGAGCCGATCTTCCTTGAAAAGCAACGGTATTTTATGAAGAGAAACAAGCGAACGAGTCATTTGCTGATGCTTCTGCTGCTCCTGATCTGGACAGTGGACGCCGTCGCCGTATCCGTGGCCGTGGAGGCCATGAGTCAGATCTTCCTGCTCTGCTTCAAGACGCTGTGTTCCATTCCCGTGCTGGCCGTGTTCGTGGGCTGCAGGGAGGGCATTCGTCTGCCCCGGAGGGAAACGGTGCCGCTGCTGCTGCTGGCGGCGCTGCTGGGAGATATCCTGTATTTCTTCTTTGAGTACACAGCCTACAAATACCTGCCCATCGGCCAGGTGAACGTGCTGCTGGGGATCCTGCCCGCAGCCTCCTACCTGACGGACTGCGCAGTGACCCGCAGGAAGCCCCTGGGGCGCGTGCTGGCTGCGATCGTCCTGTCCATTGCGGGCCTGGGCCTGGCAGTATGGAGCGATGGGGGAGTCAGCCTCCGGGGCTGCGGCAGCTGCGCCCTGTGCATCCTCATCTGGATCCTGTACGGCTATGTGGCCAGGCGTCTGGACGCCTGGTACAGTCCGGAGACCATCACGCTGTACGAGTCCGTGGCGGCTGTGGCGGTCATGCTGCCCTTCGCCGTCCTGAACCGGCCTGCCGCCATCGGCACGCGGGACCTGCTGTTCAGCATCGTCGGCATGGGAATCCTCACCACGGGCTTCGGCTACATCATCGAGGTGCGGGGGCTCATCGACCTTGGCACCACGGCCTCAGGCATCTACCTGAACCTGCTGCCCGTGCTGACGGCGCTGGCGGGGTTCCTGTTCCTGGGTGAGCGCATGACCGGCTTCCAGCTGGCAGGCTCCGGGCTGGTGATCCTCTGCGGCATCTATGTGGTGCTGAAGCTGGACCGGAGCGGCGGGGGAGTTTCATAAGCTGCAAAAAAGGACTTGCAAAATCAGGGAATTATGCTATAATCAATGGCAGAAAACGCCAAATAATTTCCGGATGAGTCAACACAAGTCATAAATGATGATGAATGGAGTGGATTCATGATGAAATGCCCAACCAAGATCATTGCCCACCGCGGTTACAGCAGCCTGTACCCCGAGAACACCATGCACGCCTTCAAGGAGGCTGTGGTGACCGGCGCTGACGGCATCGAGCTGGACGTGCAGCTCAGCTCCGACGGCGAGCTGGTGATCTATCACGACTATAACATCGGCCGCAATACCGATATGAAGGGCCATGTCTGCGAGTATACCGCCGAGGAGCTGAGCCACATCGAGGTGCATGCGGGCAAGCTGGATATCGCCGGCGAGACGATCCCCACGCTGCGCAGATACTTCGAGTTCATGAAGGACAAGCCTGTCTTCACCAACATCGAGCTGAAGAACACCGAGCTGCCCTATGAAGGCATGGAGGAGAAGCTGGTGGCCCTGATCGATGAGTTCGGCATGCGGGACAAGGTGCTGTTCTCTTCCTTCAACCATCGCTCCCTGCGGAAGCTGCAGAAGCTGGCGCCCGACATCGGCTGCGCCTGCCTGGAGGACGCCCATCTGGACGGCGCCGGTGCCTACGCCTCCGAGCGCGGCTTCAAGTGGGTCAATCCCCATCATTCCTTCATCAACGAGGAGACCCTGGCCGAGCTGAAGGCTCATGAGGTGGGCTGCCAGGTGTGGACCGTGAACGATGAGGAGCTGATGGCCTGGCTGTTCCGCCATGAGGTATCCGCCATCATCACCGACCGTCCCGAGCTGGCCTTTGCCGTGCGTGAGGGCATCTGATGAGCGCGCCTGACGAACGCAAGCCGGAGCAGGCGCTGCCCGCAGAGGACGACGATACCTGCGATCTGGACCCCACCAAGACCTGCGATAACTGCATGAAATGCGTGCTTGGGGATACCGATTACTCCGCCGTGACCATCACCGGCATCAGGCTGGAGAATGAACAGGACTGAATCAAAAGGAGCTCTCGGGGTCATTCCTCCGGGGGCTCCTTTTGCGTTTCTTCTTCGACGGTCTCTTCATCGGGCTCCGTGTCCGTCTGGCGGTGGGCCTGGGGGAGCTGCACATGCAGCGCGGCGTTCCGCCGGCGCTCGTCCGTCATGTCGGCGTAATGCTTGCGTGTGGTGTCCACCGAGGAGTGACCCAGCACATCCGCCACCAGGTAGATGTCTCCGGTGGCCTGGTACAGATTGGTGGCGAAGGTGGAGCGCAGCTTGTGGGGGCTGATCCGGGTCTTCAGCGGAGCGGCCACCGCGGCGTATTTCTTCACCAGCTGCTCCACGGCCCGCTGGGTGATGCGCCGCCGCTGCAGCGACAGGAAGAAGGCGTCCTCATGGCCCGGCAGTGTCTCCACCTGATTCCGCTCCTCCAGGTAGTCCGCCAGTGCCTAAGCCACCTCAGGAGGAAAATAAAGCACCATCTGATTGCCGCCCTTGCGGGTCACCAGGAAGGCATTTTCCTCAAAATCCACATCCTGCAGGTTGATGCCCACGCACTCCGACACACGGATGCCGGTCCCCAAAAACAACGACAAGAGTGCAAAATCACGCTTTGCGGTTTTCTTTTGGTAGCCCTGCTGACGCTTTGTCAGGCCTTCGCCGGTGGACGCCTCATACAGGATGCGCTCCATTTCGCTCCGGTCCAGCCGGATGATGGGCTTCTCATGGATCTTCGGCAGCGATACCAGCTCCAAGACATTGTGGTCGATGCGCTCACACTTGTACAGATAATCGTACATGGACCGCAGCGCGCAGAGCTTCCGCTTGATAGACTTCTCATGGTTGACCACCGCCAGCGACAGATCGTTCTTCTGCTGATCCTCCGCGCGGAAGTAGAAGGTGAGGTACTCCGTGTAGGCGTCCAGGTCAGCCTTGGTGACCCCGGCGATCATGTCGTCGGTCACACGGGTCAGCGGCGTATCCGCCCAGGCCACGCGCTCACTGTGCAGGTATTGGAAGAAGGTGCGCAGGTCGATGGCGTAGGCCAGCCGCGTGAAGGTACCTGTGGTCAACGCCACACCATTCAGAAAATCGCCGCAGGCCTGCGGCAGCTCCCGCACGATGGCACGCATCTGCAGGATCCGCTTCGCGTCCACCTGTTCACGATAGGTCAGTGTTTTCTCAGCCATAATCGCTCCATAGTCCTGTTTTTGGTGCCAACTATTCGTAAAACTATGGTTTAGCGAATAGTTGCAGGGGAAAGCAGATCCCTCTCCCGGGACGACGGCTTTGCTTAGACAGCTCCGCCGCCCGGAAGAGGTTCACTGCTTGTCATCATCTTCGTCCGGGATGTCCTCCTGATAGACCTCCGCGTCCTCGGGAACGGTGTTGATGCGCACATACTCCCCTATCGCGGCGGCCGTAAGCTCGGTGCAGCGCCTGTTCAGGGGCAGCTTTTTAAAATCGCTGAAGTACAGGCATTTCACGGTGTGCTTGCGGCTCTGCAGCTTCAGGATCTGCCACAGATCCCGCTCCTCCACCGGGGTGCCGTCCTTATGGGTCCAGCCGGTGGTGGGCCAGATCTCCAGGCCCCGGGCATTGAAGGCCCGGTTCAGCGGCATGGACTTTGTATACAGGCATACATCGCAGGGCTCCTTCAGGGCGCCCAGGCCGCTGATCACGGCAAAGATCTCCATGCGGGTCGGATTGGTGCCCGCCATGTGACCTTCCATTTCCTTCTGATGCCCGCCAAACTCCAGGACGCAGGCCCAGGCACCGGTGGTCTCATTGGCCACGCCGTCGACAAACAGGTTCACGGTCTTTCTTGACTGAGGCTCCGCCGCCATGCCACTCACCTCCGGCTTCAACAACTAAAAGCATACCACAAATTCCGCGGAATTGCAAGGCTTATTGCACGGGCCTGCGCATGGTCAGGCTGATGCGGTTCTTTTCCTTCTCCACGGAGAGCACCCACACGGTAACCACATCGCCCACAGCCACGGCCTCGCTGGGGTGCCGTATGCGCCTGCCGCCGAACTGGCTGATGTGCACCAGGCCATCCCGATGAACGCCGATGTCCACAAAGGCGCCGAAGTCCGTCACATTGCGAACGGTACCCCGCAGCTCCATGCCGGGCTTCAGGTCCTCCATCTCCACCACATCGCTGCGCAGAAGCGGCGGCGGCAGCTCGTCGCGGGGATCACGGCCGGGCTTGCTCAGCTCCGCCACGATATCCCGCAGCGTGGGCTCGCCGCATTCCAGAGCAGCTGCCAGGGAGGCATAGCCCGCCTCCTCGCAGACGGCCTTCAGCTTTCCCTCTGCGGCTTCCTTCGTGGTCAGGCCGAAGCGCTTCAGCAGTGCTTTGGCAATGGGATAGGACTCCGGATGCACGCCGGTGTTCTCGATCAGGTCCTTTCCGCCGGGGATGCGCAGGAAGCCCGCGCACTGCTCGAAGGCCTTCGGGCCCAGCTTCGGCACCTTCTTCAGGGCCGCGCGAGTGGCAAAGGGACCGTTTTCCTCACGGTAGGCCACGATGTTCTTCGCCACGGTGCTGTTGATGCCGGCCACATGCTGCAGCAGGCTGGGACTGGCGGTGTTCACATCCACGCCCACCGCGTTCACGCAGTCCTCCACCACATGGTCCAGGGCCGCGTCCAGCTCGGCCTCCTTCAGATCGTGCTGATACTGGCCCACGCCGATAGCCTTGGGGTCGATCTTCACCAGCTCCGCCAGCGGGTCCTGCAGGCGCCTGGCGATGGACACCGCAGAGCGCAGGGTCACATCAAACTGGGGGAACTCCTCCGCTGCCAGCTTCGAGGCTGAGTACACGCTGGCGCCGGCCTCGCTGACGATCATATAGCTGACCGGCTGCTCCTCGCCCAGCTCATGCATGACCTCCACGAAGAACTGCTCCGTCTCCCGGCTTGCGGTGCCGTTGCCAATGGCCGCCACGGACACGCCGTACCGGCGGATCAGGCCCTTGACGGTGGCCTTGGCCTTGTCCACCTGGTGATTCTGGGGCAGCGGGAAGATCACAGCCGTATCCAGCACACGGCCTGTACCGTCCACCACAGCCACCTTGCAGCCCGTGCGGATGCCTGGATCCAGGCCGATAGCCACCCTGCCGCGCACAGGCGGCTGCATCAGCAGCGGCTTCAGGTTCATGGCAAACACCTTGACGGCGGCCTCCTGGGCCTTCTCCGTCAGCTCACCGCGCAGCTCATTGTCCAGGCTTGGGGCGATCAGCCGGTCATAGGCGTCCTCGCAGGCCTCCTCCACCAGGCGGGTGGCCGCGCTGCCGGTCTGGATGGCATAGCCGCTGCGGACGATGCCGTTGGCCTTTGCCTCATCGGCATGGACGCCGATCTTCAGGAAGCCTTCCTTCTCGCCCCGGTTCATGGCCAGGATGCGGTGGCCGGGCATCAGCCTCAGCGGCTCCCGGTAGTCATAGTACATGCGGTACACGCTGTCCTGATCGGTGGCGGCGGTGACCTGCACGGTGGCCTCCGCGTGATACAGCTGCTTCAGCCTGCGGCGCACCTCCGGATCGTCGCTGACCCGTTCGGCGATGATGTCACGGGCGCCCTGCAGCGCCTCCTCCGCGTCCTTCACGCCCAGCTCCGGGTTCACGAAGGGCGCGGCCATTTCCTCAGGCGTGCGCTTGCCGGGCAGCTGCAGCAGCAGCTGGTCCGCCAGGGGCTCCAGGCCCTTCTCACGGGCAATGCCGGCGCGGGTGCGGCGCTTGGGGCGGTAGGGCCGGTAGATGTCCTCCAGCTGGGCCATGGTCTCCGCCCGGTCCAGGGCCTTCTGCAGCTCCTCGGTCCACTTCTCCTGCTTGCGCAGGCTCTCCGCGATGGCGTCCCGGCGCTCCTGCAGCTTCCGCAGGGCCTCCAGACGGTCCGCGATGGCCCGCAGCTTCTGGTCATCCAGCTCTCCGTGCTTCTCCTTGCGGTAGCGGGCGATGAAGGGCACGGTGGCGCCCTCATCCAGCAGACCGATCACGGCATCCGCCTGCCAGGGCTGGATCTGAAACTCACGGCAAAGGATCTCAATGACAGACATAGCTTTCCTCCGAATCATTTGGTACGCGGCCGTTCAGGCCGGCCAGGATGCCGCTGCCGAAGGCAAACATCAGGTTAAAGCCGCCGCAGTCGCCGTCCACATCCAGCACCTCTCCGGCGGCATGGAGCCCCTCCGCCAAACGCGAGGCCATACGGGTGGGCTCGAACTCCCCGCAGCGGATGCCGCCCGCGGTGACCTGGGCCTGGTCGAAGCCCCTGCTGCCGGTGACCCGCAGACCGAAGTCCGCCAGCGTGCGGCACAGCGCCTGAAGCTCATTCTCCCGCAGGTCAGCCATGCGGCGGCCTTTGGCCATGACGCCGGCGGCCTTCATCAGCGCAAGGCCCAGGCGGGGCACCGTCAGGCCGGTCAGCAGGGTTTCCAGCTCCTGCTCCGGCCGCTGCCGGATGCTCTGCCGCAGAAGGCGCTGCGCATCCTCCTCCGTCAGCCCCAGGCCACTGAGCAGATCGATGGAGAGCCTGTCTCCCGTCTGCGCGAAGCGGGCGCACTGCATCACGCACACACCGCTGACGCCGTAGTCGGCGAAGAGCAGCTCGCCGGTCTCCCGATGTACGGGGCTCCCCTTCCGCAGAATGCTGACGCCGCAGCGTACCCGGATGCCCGAGAGTCCCCGAATGGGCTGCGTCTCCGTCTCCAGCTGGCAGAGGACGGGCCTCGGCTTCACCAGCGTATGACCCAGCGCCTCCAGCAGGGCATAGCAGCTGCCGTTGCTCCCCAGCTTTGGCTGGGCGCAGCCGCCTCCGGCCACGATCACGCGGTCGCAGCGCAGCTCCCGCGCGTCCGTCACCACGGTCCAGCCGTGCCGCCCTGGGCGCAGCTGCCGGGCCTCCGTCTCCGTCAGGGTGTCCACGCCCAGAGCCTCGGCATTCAGGCGCAGCACATCCAGCACGCTGGAGGCCTGGCCGCTGACGGGGTACACCCGACCGCCCTCCTCCTGACGAAGCGGCAGACCATGTCTCAGCCAGAAGCGCCGCTGCTCCTCCGGCCCGCAGAGGGCCAGCACCCTTTCGGCCATTTCGCTGCCGCCGGGATAGCGCGGACTGCCGGTGTTCATCAGGTTGCAGCGCCCGTTGCCGGTGGCCAGCAGCTTGCGGCCCACCCGGTCCATGCGCTCCAGCACCGTGACCCGGTCACCGCATTCCGCGGCGGCTATGGCGGCGGCAAGCCCCGCGGCTCCGCCGCCGATAATGATCACGCGTTCCATCCGCGCGCCTCCCCCCCCTTTCTTCTGAAAGCAGAAAGCAGGGGCGCTCACCCGCTCCCGGCAGGCGAGCGCCCCGCTTCATGTGATTGTTTGAAATCAGGCCCTTGCGGCGATGTCGGCCTTCAGCTTGGCAATGAAGTCCTCCAGGGTGTACTCCTCGGTCTTGTCGGTGTCACGGGAGCGGACGGAGATGTTCTGCTTCTCCACTTCCTTCTCGCCGATGACCAGCATGTAGGGCACACGGTCCTCCTGACGGGCGGCACGGATCTTGTAGCCGATCTTCTCGCTGGAGGAATCCAGCTCGCTGCGGATGCCGGCGTCCACCAGGGCGTCGTTCAGCTTCGCGGCGTAGTCCAGGCTCTTGTCGGACACGGGCAGCACCTTCACCTGCACGGGAGCCAGCCACAGCGGGAACTTGCCCTTGGTCTCCTCGATCATGTAGGCCATGAAGCGGTCCAGGGAGCCCAGGATGGCGCGGTGCAGCACCACAGGGGTACGCTTCTCGCCGTCCTTGTCCACATAGGTCAGCTGGAACTTGGCAGGCAGGCAGAAGTCCAGCTGGCAGGTGGACAGGGTATACTCGGCGCCGATGGCGGGCTTTACGTTCACGTCCAGCTTGGGGCCGTAGAAGGCGGCCTCGCCGATCTCCTCGGTATACTGGATGCCCAGCTCGTTCAGCACCTCACGCAGGGCGTTCTCCGCCTTGTTCCACATCTCATCGTCCTGATGATACTTCTTGGTGTCGGCGGGATCACGCAGGCTCAGCACGCAGCGGTAATCGGTGATGTGGAAGTCCCTGTAGACATCCTTGATCAGGGCCACCACGGAGGCCACCTCATCCTTGATCTGATCGGGAGTCACGAACAGATGGGCGTCGTTCTGGCAGAAGTGGCGGCCGCGCTCGATGCCCTTCAGGGTGCCGCTGGCCTCGAAGCGGAAGTCATGGGCGATCTCACCGATGCGCAGGGGCAGCTGACGGTAGGACCTGGGGCGGTTGGCATAGATCATCATGTGATGGGGGCAGTTCATGGGGCGCAGCACGAAGCTCTCGCCCTCCACCTCCATGGCGGGGAACATGTTCTCCTTGTAGTGATCCCAGTGGCCGGAGGTCTTGTACAGATCCACGGTGCCCACGCAGGGGGTCATCACATGCAGATAGCCCAGCTTGCGCTCCTTTTCCTTGATGTAGTTCTCCAGCTCCTGCCAGATCACATAGCCCTTGGGCAGGAACAT
>R14__coassemble_186_pt1 | contig 51829 bp, 47 predicted proteins | sample R14__metabat2_high_PE_034 | metagenome-assembled genome bin R14
GCTTCGCCCCCCACACCCCCTTTTTTTCGTGGTTCGGTGTTGTCTGTAAAAGGGAAGGGGCTGAATAGTAACGCTGAAGGGAGGAATGCCTGTGGCGACCGGCGGAACGCGAGACCTGACCCGCGGCCCCATCACCTCCGGGCTGTGGCGCTTTGCCCTGCCGCTGATGCTGGGCAATCTGCTGCAGCAGTGCTACAACCTGGCGGACACCTGGATCGTGGGCCGGGGCATCGGCGAGAGCGCGCTGGCCGCGGTGGGCTCCTCCTATTCGCTGATGACCTTCCTGACCTCCCTGATCTTCGGGCTTTGCCTTGGCTGCAGCGCCTTTTTCAGCATGGCGAAGGGCCGGGGTGACGGAGCGCTGCTGCGCCGCGGTGCCGGACTGTCCTTCCTGCTGATCGGCGCCGCCGCGCTGATGCTGACGGCGGCGGTATCCCTGCTGACGGAGCCCATCATGAAGCTGCTGAACATCGGCGGAGATGTATGGGCCGACTGCGGGACCTACCTCCGCTGGGTCTTCCTGGGTATCCCGGCGGCGTTTCTCTACAACTATTTTGCCAACCTGCTGCGGGGTGTGGGCAATTCCTCGGTACCGCTGTACTTCCTGGCCCTGTCGGTGGTGCTGAACATCCTGCTGGACTGGCTGGGCGTACTGATGCTTGGGCTGGGCGTAGCCGGCGCGGCACAGGCCACCGTCCTGTCCCAGTATGTGTCCGGCATCGGTCTTTCCCTTTATGTGCTGCGCCGGGAGCGGGAGCTGCTGCCCCATCGGAACGAGCTGTGCTGGGACGGCGGCATCCTCCGGCAGCTGCTGTCCCTCTCCGGCTTCACCTGTCTGCAGCAGAGCGTGATGAACTTCGGCATCCTGATGATCCAGGGTCTGGTAAACAGCTACGGCGCCACGGTGATGGCGGCCTTCACGGTGGCCGTGAAAGTCGATACCCTGGCCTATATGCCGGTGCAGGACTTCGGCAACGCCTTCTCCACCTTCGTGGCCCAGAACCACGGCGCGGGGCAGGAGCGGCGCATCCGGCAGGGCGTCCGCTCCGCCGCTCTCAGCGTGACGGCCTTCTGTCTGGCGGTCAGCGCAGCGGTCTTTCTGCTGGCGCCGGTGCTGATGGGCTGGTTCGCGGGGGATGCCCTGACGGAGGTTATCCGCGTGGGCACCGGCTATCTGCGCATCGAGGGCGCCTGCTACCTGGGCATCGGCATTCTGTTCATGCTGTACGGCTTTTACCGGGCCGTGGAGCTGCCCTGGATGTCGCTGGTGCTGACGGTCATCTCCCTGGGTACCCGGGTGGGACTGGCCTACGCCCTGAGTCCCGCCCTGGGACTGACCGTCATCTGGTGGGCCATCCCCGTCGGCTGGCTGCTGGCGGACGCGGCCGGCATCGGCTATGGCCTGCGGCTCCTCCGAAAAAGGGCTTGACATCCCTGTCAATTTGGTCCATAATGATACCAGCTTTTCCCTCTGCTATTTGAAAGGAGATCGTTCTATGAAGCGCATCGTTTCCCTGCTGCTGGCCATGACGATGGTCTTTGCCGTCATATCCTTTGCCCAGGCCGATTCCGTGCAGGACGCCCTGGCCGCCGCCGCCGGCATGACCAATGAGGAGCTCTACGCCAAGGCCCAGGAGGAGATGGCCGCCGGCGCCCAGCTGAACTTCTACTCCACCACCAGCTTTGCCGAGAAGGCCGCCGCCAACTTCATGGCCGCCTATCCCGCCCTGGAGGGCAAGGTGGTCTATGCCGAGATCGATGACGGCGAGACCTACACCATCCTGACCAGCACCATCGGCAGCGGCGTGGCCAACTCCGCCGACATGGCCCTGATCCAGAACGGCCCCGACCTGAAGACCTACCTGCTGGACGAAGGTCTGAGCTACAGCTACTTCCCCGCTGCCCTGAAGGATGTGGTGGCCGAGCAGTATCAGGAGCCCGCCGTCGTCACCTTCGTCAACAGCCTGTTCATCTATCACAACGGCGAGGGGTCCATCAACTTCACCAACGTGTGGGAGCTGACCGAGGAGCAGTGGAACGGCAAGATCTTCTTCAAGAACCCCACCAACGAGACCGTGAACATCAACTTCCTGGTGATGCTGACCAGCGAAGCCTGGACTGCCCGTCTGGAGGCCGCCTATGAGGCCCGCTACGGCAAGGCCTTCGAGTCCACCGAGTTCGAGTCCGCCGCCTATGCCTGGATCGACGGCTTCCTGAAGAACGTGAACTACACCTACACCTCCGCCTCCAAGATGGCCACCGGCATTGCCTCCGGCGCCGCCGGCAACATGGGCCTGTTCGTGTTCTCCAAGCTGCGCAAGGTGGACGAGGCCGACCGCGGCAACCTGACCGTGGTGCAGTTTGAGAATGAGGTGGAGGGCTTCTCCGGCTTCATGTATCCCGTCTACGCCACCGTGTGCAAGGACACCGAGTGCCCCTACACCTGCGCCCTGTTCATCAACTATCTGCTGAGCGAGGAGGGCTTCGCCGGCAAGTCCAGCTGGAACTCCAGCCAGGGCTACTACTCCCCCAACACCACCATCGTCAAGCCTGAGGGCCTGCAGGACGAGCCCTTCGCCTACTGGGAGACCCGTCTGGTGCTGGAGGACATGGATTACATCTATGACCACTTCACCGATGTGTACGAGTTCATCGCGACCCGCGTCGGCTGATGCATTGATCTGAATGCGGGAGGCGGCCCTGACCGGCTGCCTCCCGTCTCTTGTATTCACCCGAAGCCTGACATCCATCCACAGACGGGAGCGTATCGCCTATGACAAAGGTCATCCAGCCGGGCCTGGACAAGCAGCCCCTGCGTTACCGCCTTCGGGCCTTCTTTGCCAAGCCGGCCAACATTATCCTCTGCGTGTTCCTGGTCACCCTGTTCGTGCTGTCGCTGCTGCCCATGGTCACCATGCTCTCCAACATGTTCACCGTACATCAGGGCATGGAGAAGCGCATGACGAAGCAGAACACCGGCGAGTGGACCCTGTGGCACTTCACCAAGCTCTTCTCCGGCGGCGACTGGAGCAATATCAACTTCTGGCAGCCGCTGTTCAACTCCCTGGCGGTGGCCCTTGGCGCCGGCATCCTGGGCATCCTGGTGGGCGGCACCGTGGCCTGGTTCATCACCCGCTCCGACCTGAAGTGCAAGAAATTCATCTCCGCCGTGTTCGTCTTCCCCTACATGATGCCCGCCTGGACCCTGGCCCTGTTCTGGACCAACATGTTCCAGAACAGCAATGTGGGCGGCGGCAACATCGGCATGGTGCAGTCCCTGTTCGGAGTCTGCATGCCGGAGTGGTTCGTGTACGGCATTTTCCCCATGATCGTGGTCATCGGCCTGCACTACTCGCCCTTCGCCTATCTGCTCATCGGCGGCATCCTCAAGAACATGGACGCCACCCTGGAGGAGAGCGCCACCATCCTGAAGGCCAGCCGCTGGACCATCATCCGCCGCATCACCATCCCCATGGTGATGCCGGCCATCCTGTCCACCTTCCTGCTGATCTTCTCCTCCGGCTTCTCCAGCTACACCGTGCCCGTGTTCCTGGGCTCCGCCGTCAAGTGCTACACCCTGTCCACCAAGATGCGGGCGCTGATCCAGGCGGGCTATTCCGGCCAGGGCTACATCATCGCCTTCGTGTCCATCGTGCTGGGCTGCATCATCCTGGGCATCAACCAGCATTTCACCGGCAAGCGCAAGAACTACACCACCGTCACCGGCAAGAGCGGCCAGGCCTCCCTGGTGAAGCTGCGCGGCGCCAACCTGCCCATCTGCATCGTGATGATCGTGTTCACGGTGTTCTTCGCCATCATGCCGCTGGTGTCCTTCGCGCTGGAGTCCGTTATCCGCCAGCCCGGCAACTACAGCCTCTCCAACATGACGCTGCAGTTCTGGATTGGCACGGAAGACTCCGCCTATGAGACGGGCATGATCTCCGGCATCCTGCTGAACCCCACCATGTGGAGCGCCCTGGGACGCCAGGTGCTGCTGGCCATCCTGGTGGCCCTGATCGTGGGCACCTGCGGCATGCTGATCGGCTACGCCTGCGCCCGCACCAGGGGCACGCGCCTCTCCCGCATGGTGGAGAGCCTGGCCTTCTTCCCCTATCTGATGCCCGCCATGGCCTTCGCCACCATCTATCTGGCGGTGGCCACCAGCGGCAGCTTCAAATGGCTGTACGGCACCTTCGGGCTGCTGGTGCTGGTGGCCTCGGTGAAGTTCCTGCCCTTCGCCTCCCGCAGCGGCGTGAACAGCATGATGCAGATCGCCCCGGAGATCGAGGAGGCCGCCGTCATCTTCGGCGTGCCCTGGCACCGCCGCATGACCCGCATCCTCTTTCCCATCCAGAAGACCAGCATCATGTCCGGCTATCTGCTTCCTGTCATCAACGTGATGCGCGAGGTGGCTCTGTTCACCCTGCTGGTGCCCTACGCACGCTTCACCCTGACCACCATGCTGTTCTCCTTCAACGAGACCGGCTACTCCCAATACGGCAGTGCCGTCACCCTGCTCATCGTGCTGATCATCATCCTGATCAACACCCTGACCAACAAGCTGACCGGCGCGTCCTTTGACAAAGGCATCGGAGGCTGATGATATGCCAGAGATCATACTTGAGCATGTGACCAAGCGTTTTGAGAAATTCACAGCGGTGCAGGATCTGGACCTGTTCATCTCCGACCGGGACTTTGTGACCCTGCTGGGCCCCTCCGGCTGCGGCAAGACCACCACCCTGCGCATGATCGCCGGCCTGGAGACCCCCACCTCCGGCCGGATCCTCATCGACGGAAAGCCCGTATTCGACTCGGAGAAGGGCATCAATGTGCCCACCAGCAGGCGCGACATCGGCTTCCTCTTCCAAAACTATGCCCTTTGGCCCCACATGACGGTATATGAGAACATCGCCTTCGGCCTGGAGCAGCTGAAATGGAAGAAGGATGACATCCGGAAAAGGGTGGACGAGCTGCTGGCCCTGCTGAAGATCACCCAGTTCGAGAAGCGCTATCCCGCGGAGCTATCCGGCGGACAGCAGCAGCGCGTGGCCATCGCCCGTACCCTGGCCCCCAGCCCCAAGGTGCTGTTCATGGATGAGCCCCTGTCCAACCTGGACGCCAAGCTGCGGCAGGAGATGCGCACTGAGCTGAAGCGCCTGCATTCCGACACCAACTCCACCTTCGTATATGTGACCCATGACCAGCTGGAGGCCATGACCCTGTCCACTCGGGTATGCCTGATGAACACCGGCGTGCTGCAGCAGTACGCGCCGCCCCTGGAGGTCTATGACCGGCCCGCCAACCTGTTCGTAGCGGAATTCGTGGGCAACCCCACCATGAACTTCATCCCCGCCCGGGTATCGAAGGTCTCCGGCGGCAGCGTGGAAATGGAGCTGCTGGGCCGGAAGGCTGTCTTCACCGCCGCGGAGCCCATCGGCTTCTCCGGCGGCGAGGCCGTGCTGGGCGTGCGCCCCGAGTTCCTGCCCATCCGGGAGGGTGGCGTCCTCAGCGGCCAGACCTACTCCACCCTGCCCGCCGGCATGGAGACCACCGTCAAGGTGACCTGCGCCGGAGAGATGCTGACCAGCGTGGTGTTCGGCAGCGTGGACTACGCCGTGGATCAGCCCCTGAGCCTGGACATCACCGGCAGCAGCATCTGCCTCTTCGACAAAAAGACCGGGAACCGCCTGGGCTGCGGCAGCGTCCGCTTTGCCTGAGGCCTGCGTTTCACGGGAGCCCCTGAAGCCCTTCTCTGCGTGAGAAGGGCTTTTATGTCCGAAAATCCATTGCAAACCAGCGCATGTCCGGTCGTTCTTTTCCCAAAAATGACAAATTTTACTTGACAAAACGATCGACAGCCTCTATAATACTCTCAACAGACGGTGTGATGCCGTCGAAATTCAATACAGGAGGTCTTTCCATCATGAAGAAGCTGCTTGCTGTTGTGATGGCGCTGGTCATGGCCCTGTCCATGATGTCCTTCGCCACCGCTGAGGAAGCCCTGCCCACCTTCGACCAGCTGGTGCTGGGCGAGAACGCCGACCTGACGGCGAACCTGGTGTTCTATTATCATCGCACCGACATCCCCGAGAAGCTGAACGGCTATGTGGCCGAGTTCCAGAAGCTGTACCCCAATGTGACCATTGAGTACAATCTGATCACCGACTACGCCGAGAATGCTCTGCTGTCCGTCGGCGGCACCGAATGGACCATCATGGGCATCCCCACCATCGAGAAGGACGAGCTGAGCAAGTACTTCGTGTCCTTCGGCAGCCTGGAGACCCTGGACCAGAGCTACAACTTCATGAATGCCTGGGAGTATGACGGCCAGGTCTACGGCATCCCCTCTACCGGCAATGCCAACGGCATCGTGTACAACAAGGCTGTCTTTGAGAAGGCCGGCATCACCGAACTGCCCAAGACCCCCGAGGAGTTCATCGCCGCTCTGAAGGCCATCAAGGAAAACACCGACGCCATCCCGCTTTACACCAACTATGCTGCCGGCTGGACCATGGGCGCCTGGGACGACTATATCAGCGGCTCCGCCACCGGCAATGCCAACTACTACAACCAGGATCTGCTGCACACCAGCAATCCCTTCTCTGATCCCGGCGACGGCACCGGCGCCTACAACGTGTACAAGATCCTGTATGACGCTGTGGCTGAGGGCCTGATCGAGGAAGACTTCACCACCACCGACTGGGAAGGCTGCAAGGGCATGATCAACCGCGGCGAGATCGGCTGCATGGTGCTGGGCTCCTGGGCTTACACCCAGATGCGCGATGCCGGCGACCATGGCGAGGACATCGGCTACATGGCCTTCCCCATCACCGTGGACGGCAAGCAGTATGCTTCCGCCGGTGCTGACTATTGCTTCGGCATCAATGTGCAGGCTTCCTATGAGCAGAAGCTGGCCTCCATGTACTACATCAAGTGGCTGACCCACGAGTCCGGCTTCGCTTACAGCGAGGGCGGCGTCCCGATCAACAAGGACGGCGCTTATCCCGACCTGTATGACGCCTTCGCCGACGTGACCATGGTGGCCCAGAACGGCGCCGTGGCCGGTGAGGAGTCTCTGCTGAACAACCTGAACGCCGAGTCCGAGCTGAACCTGAACAACGGCGGCAACACCAAGGTCCAGCAGATCGTGGAGGCTGCCTTCAACGGCACCAAGACCTTCGATGAGATCATGACCGAGTGGAACGAGGCCTGGACCGCCGCTCAGGAGACCTACGGCGTGGCCATCACCAAGTAATCTCTTTCAACCCTGTGGGGCCGGGAGCATGTCTCACCGGCCCCTTTCTTTCATCAAACCGGCATTCAAATGGAGGTGGTCCGTTTGACTAAGGCAGTCGCTCCCAACCTGCGCGAACGCAAAAAGAAGACCAACTGGCAGAAGGTCCTGGTCATCTTCACCTTTGCGGTGCTCCCCGTGTGTCTGCTGCTGCTCTTCACCTACTATCCCTTCGCCAAGATGATCCAGTTCAGCCTCTATGACATGAGCTACACCAAGGTCAGGGGCTTTGTGGGGCTGAAGAACTATGAGAAGATCTTCACCAAGAGCGAATATGTGGACGCCATGCTGCTGTCCCTGTACTACATGGTGGGTGCCGTGGTGCAGCTGAGCCTGGCTCTGTTCTTTGCCACGCTGCTCTCCGGCGGTCTGAAGGGCGGCGGCATCTTCAAGGGCATCCTGTTCTTCCCCTACCTGGTGAACGGCATTGCCATCGGCTATATCTTCAAGTTCTTCTATACCCGCGGCTTCGTGCTGGACTCCGTACTCCAGTCCCTGGGCATATCGCTGGATGTGCTGCCCTACTGGCTGCGTGACCAGAGCGTCAACAACTGGTCGCTGGTATTTACCTCGGTGTGGAAATACATGGGCCAGAACATGGTGCTGTTCATCGGCGCCATTGCCTCTATCGATCCCACGCTGTATGAGGCGGCCACCATCGACGGCGCCAACCGCTGGCAGCAGTTCCTGCATATCATTCTGCCCGGCATCAAGACGGTGTTCATGCTGAACCTGATCCTGTCCATCACCGGCTCTCTGTCCGCCTTCGAGCCGGCCTATGTGGTGGGCAGCATGGGCGCCAACGGCACCGCTACCTTCTTCATCAAGATCCATCAGATGGCTCATGTCAGCAACAAGGTGGGCATGGCCTGCGCCATGGCCATGGTGCTGATGGTGCTGATCCTGATTTTCACCGTGGCCCAGAGGCTCTTCTTCCGCTTTGTGATGAAGGATTCCGACAACACCTTCAGCTCCAAGTCGAACAAGGCCAAGGCACTTTGGTAAGGGAGGGAGAGCGCAATGACAAAGAATCCTTCGATCCAGAAGAGCAACGCCCAGGCCCGTACGCAGAAGACCATCATCCGTATCCTGCAGTACTTCTGCCTGCTGGTGGTGTCCTTCATCTCCCTGCTGCCCGTGGTGTCCTCCTTCCTGATCTCCTTCAAGACCGCCGATGACTATGGCGCCAGCCGGGCCATCGATCTGCCCAAGGTGTGGTCCATGGAGAACTACAAGCAGATCATCGATGACGGCAAGCTGCTGAACGGCTTCCTCTACTCCGCCATCGTGGTGGTGGTCGTGGTGTTCCTGTCCGTGATGATGGGCGCCATGCTGGCCTATGTGCTGAACCGCTTCCGCTTCCCCGGCAACAACCTGATCCGCAATGCCTTCATGATCGCCACCCTGATCCCCGGCATTGCCATGCAGGTGACCACCTTCCAGCTGATGACCGACCTGAAGATGACCAACACCCTTTGGGGCTACATCATCCTGATGTCGGGTACAGATGTCATCTCGATCTACATCTTCCTGCAGTATTTCGAGAATCTGGACACGGCCCTGGATGAATCCGCCGTGCTGGAGGGCTGCACCTACTTCGGCGTATTCTTCAAGATCCTGCTGCCCCTGCTGGTGCCTGCCATCATCACCGTCACCATCCTGAAGGGCGTGGGCGTCTACAATGAATATTACAACGCCAACCTGTACCTGCAGACCAAGAACTACTACACCGTGTCCACCGCCCTGTATTCCTTCTCCGGTCCCTTCAAGAGCAGCTACAACATCATCTGCGCCGGCGTGTTGCTGTCCCTGCTGCCGCCTCTGGCGATCTTCCTGATCTTCCAGAAGCAGGTGTATGCCGGCCTGGCCAGCGGCTCCGTGAAGGGCTAAGCCGGTCAGTCTCCCGTCCGCCCTCCCGCAAAGCGGTGGGGCGGACCATTTTTGAGTGGAGGTCATGCCTATGTGGACAAAAGGAAACTATCGCCGGAACCTGATGGACATGCACATCGACGACTGGAACGAGGAGTTCCTGTCGAAGGTGGATCCAGCGGAATATGTGGAGGCGCTGGCAGACGCCCATGTGCAGTGCGCCATGGTAAAGGCCAAGCCCCACACGGGCCTGTGCTACTGGCCCTGCACCACCGGCCGCATGCACAGGGGCCTGAAGGGCCGGGACTTTTTCGGCGAGATGGTGCGCCGCTGCCATGAGAAGGGCATCGCTGTCATCGCCTACTATTCCCAGATCTTCGACAACTGGGCCTATGACAACCATCCGGAATGGCGGCTCATCGGCCCTGACGGCAGGACCTTCCGGGAATACAGGAACATGGACCAGTTCCGCAACGGCCGCTACGGCATCTGCTGCCCCAACAATCCCGGCTACCGGGCCTATGTGAAGGCCAACCTGCAGGAGCTGAACCGGCTCTATAACTTCGAGGGCATGTTCCTGGACATGACCTTCTGGCCGGAGATCTGCTACTGCCCCTCCTGCCGGGAGCGCTATTTCCGTTAGACCGGCCGCGAGCTGCCCCGCACCATTGACTGGTCCGACCCGGACTTCCGGGATTTTGCCTATCGCCTGGACCTATGGATGACGGATTTCGCGGCCTTCGCCACCGACGCCGTGAAGGATATCCGCCCCGAGGTCACCGTATAGCACCAGTTCAGCCGCATCACCATGCCCTGGTTCAACGGCTGCACCGAGCTGGTCACCGATCATGTGGACTACTGCGGCGGCGACTACTACGGCGGCTACCTGCAGCAGACCTTCATCAACAAGTATTACAAGAGCGTCTCCCCTACCCTGCCCTTCGTATATCACACCGGCCGCTGCGATCCCGAGCTGAGCATGCACACCACCACCAAGACAGAGGAACAGCTGCTACTCCACGCCATGCTGGCCCTGCTTCATAACGGCGCCTTCCTGCTGGTGGACGCCATCAACCCGGACGGCAGCATCGTGCCGGAGGTCTATCACAGCCTGATGAAGCGTGTCTATGAAAAGACCATGCCCTATGAGCAGTATGTCAGCGGTGCGCTGCGCAGCGATGTGGGCATCTGGCTGGCCTCCCATGCCAAGTATGATCCCTACGAGACCGGCATCTCCACCGGCGGTCCCAAGAGCTTCGATCCCACCGTCTATCTGGATGCGCCGGTGAGCCTGGCCTCCGTGCTGCGGGAGCAGAACATCCCGTTCGATGTGATCGGCGCCAGGAATATCCGGAACTATCAGGGCAAGGTGCTGGCACTGAGCCATGTGACCTCCGTCCGGGATGAGGAGATGGACGCCATCGAGGCCTATGTGGTCCGGGGCGGCAGCCTCTATGTGTCCGGCCCCATCGGGCACCCGCGCCTGGCGAAGCTGCTGGGGCTGGAGGTCACCGGCGTCACGCCCCATACCTTCACCTATATGGACCCGGCGGAGGATCTGGGCACCATGGAGGGCTTCAGCATCCGCGCGCCCATGACCGTGGCCACCCGTCAGGTCATTGCCAAAGTGGTTGCCGACGATGTGCGGGTGCTTGCTACCCGTACCCTGCCCTACTGCATGACGGGCATGGAGCAGTTCGCGGCCATCCACTCCAACCCGCCCGGCATCCACACCGGCGAGCCCTGCATTACCCTGCGGCAGCTGGGTAACAGCCGGCTGATGTGGGCCGCGGCGCCCATCGAAACACAGAAGCCTTACATGACCCGCTGCGCCCTGGGCCGGCTTCTCCGACTGCTGACCGGCACGCTGAGCTGGCAGACCGATGCGCCCAAGTTCGTGGAGATCCTCAGCTGGCAGAAGGACAGCGCCTGCTACTTTGCAGCTGTGAACGAGCAGGAGGAATCCCCCGTGGTGCCCATGCGGGATATCCACATTGACCTGCCCGGCGAGGGACATCGCGCCACCCTGCTGCCGTCCATGACGGAGCTTCCCGTCCGCAGCCACGACGGCGTCACCACCGTCACGCTGGACAGGGTTGAGCTGTTCTCCGTTTTCCGTGTGGACTGATCCCCTTTCCCATCCCCGTCCTCCCCTCCGGGAGGACGTTTTTGTATTTGAAAAGCCCCTTCCACACGGAAGGAGCTTTTGTTCAGCATTCCTCGGCCCACCTTTTCCAGGCGGAGGCCATCACATAAGCGGCCTGTGCCTCGGCGGAGGTGCCCTGATGATCGAAGGATGGGCAGCCGCAGACCTCCCGGAGCAGGCCCATGTCGTCCACATGGGCATCCGCGCCGAGGAAGGCGGCGTCGGCCACACGCAGCAGCTACGGCTCCCACAGCCAGCCGCCCGCGATCCCGCGATACACGCAGGCCGCCAGCATCAGCCCCGCCGTGCCATCCACGAAGGTTTGCGGATCGTCCAGCACATCATGGAAGCGGCCGTCCCGGCGCTGATACCGCAGCATGGCCGTCAGCAGCCGTCGGATTTCCGCCCCAAGCCTCGCTGCCTCCTCAGGCATGGCCAACGCCAGGCAGTCACGGACGCGGGCCATGCCCAGCAGCGCCCAGCCGTTGCCCGTGGCCCACAGCTGCCGCCGCAGGAAGCGCTTCTCCCCCGCGTCATACTGATGGAAGAGCAGCCCCGTCTCCGGGTCCCGCAGATATGCCGCCATGCCCCGCAGCTGGCGCAGCGCCTCCTCTGCCTCGCCCATGGCCGCCAGGAAGGGCGGCGCCATGTACATGGAGTCCACCCACACCTGCCGGGAGGCGCTGCCCTCCTCCGGCCTCATGTGGCAAAGGATGCCATCCGGTGTACGGGGCGCGGTATGGAGCAGATAGCCCAGCATGCGTTCCGCCGCGTCCCGGAAAAAAGCCTCGCCTGTCCTTTCCCAGGCCCGGAGGCAGACCTCCCCCGCGGAGGCCGGGTCCGTCACCTCGATACTGCCGCCTGCCATGGCCAGCCTGCCGTCCGCCAGCTGCCGCTTCACCGCGTCGCAGGCCATGGGGAGCCACAGTTCCTCCCGCCCCAGTTCATACAGGCTTTGGGCGCAGACGCCCTGCTCCCAGGGGTGACGCTGCATGGCCAGCATGGTCAGGATCACCCGTTCCAGCCGTTCCATTTTCTCAGCCTCCGACCTTCCTGCCCAGGCTCAGGTCCATGCCCTCCTGGGTCACGCCATGCCGGGCCACGCCCTCCAGCAGGATGCGCTCCGCCTTCCCATAGCACAGCGGATTGGCCGCCAGCACGGTGGTGTAGCGGTCGTAATCCGGCGCGGCCAGCAGCGGCATGCCAAAGCGGCCGCCCGCCTCCGTCACCAGCAGGGAGCCTGCGGCATAGTCCCAGGGCTTCAGATTCAGCTCGAAGAAAACATCATGCCGCCCCGCCGCCAGATAAGCCAGATCCAGCGCCGCCGAGCCGCTGCGCCGGATATCCACAAACTCCGCCAGAAATTTGGAAGCGATGTCCATGCTCGCCGCGGCCAGCTCCACCTGATAGGGCGAGGTGCCGAAGGCCGTCAGCGCCCGGTCCGGCGCATAGGCCGACACGTGCATCGGGCTGCCGTTCAGCTGTGCGCCCTTGCCCAGCTCCGCGCTGAACAGTTCCCCGGTAAATGGCTGATATACGCAGCCGATCACCGGCCTCCTGCGCTCCAGCAGCGCGATGGAGATAGCCGAAAAGCGGGCGTCATGGATAAAATTGGTGGTGCCGTCGATGGGATCCACCACCCATGTCAGCCTGTCGGTCAAGCCATCGTTCTCCTGCTCCTACCCAATGAAGCAGGCCTCCGGGCACAGGGCGCTCAGCTTCTCCTGCAGGAGCCGCTGGGTCATGATGTCCATGTCCGTCACAAAATTGCCGTGTCCCTCCTTGGCCTCCACCCGGCTGGCCGAGGCCGTGGCCAGGTTCTCGCCCACGGCGGTAATGATCGCTTCGATCGCCTTTCTCATACTGTTCACCTCATATGCTGCAGATGGGAGTATTATACCGCATGACGCCGGGAAATGCAACAGGCCTTCCGTTGCATTCCTCTTGACGATTGCCGCCCGTGGTGGTACAATGTCCAAAATGGTTTTGACACGCAGGCTTTTCTGCATGCCCTGTGTTTGGGCTGGAAGCTCTATTTTGACGCGGAGGTTTGTCTGCCATGAAGGAATTCACGCCTGAAAGATTGAAGTACCTCAGCCTGCTGGCTGAGGGCTATAACTCCCTGGAAGCCCTCTGTACCGAGATCATGGAGCTGAATGCCGTGCTGAACCTGCCCAAGGGCACGGAGCATTTTATGAGCGATATCCACGGCGAGTATGAGGCCTTCTGCCACATCATGAACAACTGCTCCGGCGTCATCCGGGAAAAGGTGCTGCTGTGGCTGGGGGAGGACATGACCGGCCGTGAGGTCACGGATTTCTGTTCTCTCATCTATTACCCCCAGGAAAAGCTGAAGCTGCTGCATCAGCAGGGCGTGACCACCCCGGAATGGTACCGGAAGCAGGTGGGCCGCATGGTGCTGCTGGTCAAAATGCTGTCCTCCAAGCATTCCCGCATGAAGGTGCGCAAGGTGACGCCGCCGGAGTGGTCCTTCATCATCGATGAGCTGATGCACGCACAGGCGGATGAGGACGACAACCTGCTGAAATACCGCAACAGCATCGTGGACACCATGGTGGCCACGGAAAGCGGAGACAGCCTGCTGACGGCCCTGTGCACCCTGATCAAGAACCTGGCCGTGGACAGGCTGCATGTGGTGGGCGATATCTATGACCGCGGCCCCAGGGCGGACAGCATCATGGACATCCTGCGTCAGCATCTGTCCATCGATGTGGAGTGGGGCAACCACGATGTGCTGTGGATGGGCGCGGCCAGCGGCAGCGAGGCCTGCATTGCCGGCGTGGTGCGCAATTCCCTGGCCTACAACAACACCGAGATCCTGGAGCGGGGCTACGGCATTCCGCTGCGCACCCTGATGCTCTTTGCCGAGAAGCTCTATCCCGAGCTGCCTCCGTCGAAGGCCGCGCTCTATGCCATCACCGTCATCATGTTCAAGCTGTAGGGCCAGCTGGTACGGCGGCACCCGGAATTCGGCATGGAGGACAGGCTGCTGCTGCACCGCATCGACCACGGGCAAATTGAGATCGACGGCGTCACCTGGACGCTGCGCGATATTCCCTTGCCCACGGTGGATCCCGAAAGGGCGTACGAGCTGACGGAGGAGGAGACTGCCGTCATGCGGGACCTGCGGGACGCCTTCCTGCAGAGCTTCCGCCTCCATGAGCATATTTCCTTCCTCTACAACCGTGGCTGGATGTACCGCTGCTTCAACGGCAACCTGCTGTTTCACGGCTGTGTGCCTCTGAACGAAGACGGCAGCTTCCTGGTGAAGGAGCTGGACGGCGGCAGCTACAGCGGCCGTGCTCTGATGGACTGCTGCGACAGGCTGGCCCGCCGTGCCTTCTATACCGGCAGGCAGGATGCCCTGGACTTCATGTGGTACCTGTGGTGCGGCACCGACTCTCCCGTCTGCGGCAGGCAGATCAAGACCTTCCAGCGCTTCTTCATTGAGGATCAGGCCTCCTGGGTGGAGCCCCGGAATCCCTACTACACCTGGTGCACCAAGGGCGAGAGCTGCTGCCACATCCTGGCTGAGTTCGGCCTGACCGATCCCCAGAGCCGTATCATCAATGGCCATACGCCTATCCGCGTCACCCACGGGGAAAGCCCCCTGAAGGCCGACGGCAAGCTGATCGTCATCGACGGCGGCTTCTGCCGGGCCTACCAGAAGACCACCGGCATCGCCGGCTATACGCTGATCTCCAACAGCCACGGCATGCGCCTCATGTCCCATGCCCCCTTCACCAGCAAGGCCGACGCCGTGGCCCACGGTTCAGACATTCAATCCAGCTCCTTCGAGTTTGCCCGCTTTCCCAGGCGCGTCTATGTGCGGGACACCGACAACGGCAGACGCAAGCAGGAGCGCATGAATGACCTGACCGACCTGCTGACCGCCTGCCGCGAGGGTCTGGTCACGCTGCACAAGTAATTTCCGATCAAATCAAAGGCCTGCGTCCCTTGCTCCGGGGCGCAGGCCTGTTTTCATGCTTTAATTGGCGGTTTCCGGCTTCACGAATTCGCACCACTGACCGCTGCGGAACATGGCCAGGTACTGCTTGTACCGCCAGTGCTTGCGCCAGCCGTTGCTGGTCTCGTGGTTCAGGGTATGGCTGACCAGGCAGTCTGGATGGGAGGCCTGGAAGGCATCGATCTCCTCCTGAGCGATCTTGGTGTTCTGGTTGATCCACATGCGCTCCAGGGCGGTGCAGCTTTCCAGCGGAGAAAGATCGCGGATCTTGCACTTGCTGATGTTCAGATCCACCAGCTTGGTGTGATTGGCCAGGGGGCTCAGGTCGGTAATGGGGCAGCTGAACAGCTCCAGATATTCCAGCTCCGTCAGCTCCGCCAGCACGCTGATGTCCGTCACATGCCGGTCCATGCCCAGGATCAGGATGCGCATCTACGGGAAATACTTCAGGAAGTCCAGGCTCACGATGTCGTCATGGTGTCCCAGATCCAGCGCCCGCAGGCCGGGCACATACTTGAACAGCTCGCAGTCCTCCGAGTTCAGGGGTGTGCCGTAATGGGCGCCGCGTTTGGTGGAGAAGGCCGTGGCATTGCTGGCCACCTTGTAGGTCTTGATATGCACGATCCAGTCGAACTGAATATCCGGGAACTCCTCCAGCAGGGGGATGATCACGCTGTTCTTCAGGCTCGTCTTGGCCAGGGTATCGATATGCTTCAGCTTCGGGCACACGGCAATCAGATTCCGCAGCAGCTCCTGCGTCACGGCAATGGTACCCTTCTTGAATACAATCTACTCGGTCTCATTGGTCACGGTAAGGTTGACCTTGCTGCCCTTCAGGGTAACGGAGAAGAGCAGCTCGCTCCCCTCCGGCATGGCCTGCTTCACCTGCACCACACTGTCCAGGGTGACCTTCTTGCCCTCCAGCTTCAGCACCGTGGGCTGATTGTCCTGCAGGTAGGCCACAGCCTCATCGGCCGTGGCGAAGGTGGGCACCTCACCGCTGTCCTCCTCCGCATAAACGGCTCCGCACACCAGGGCCAGCAGCAGCACCAGCACAAGGCAGATATTCTTTCGCATCACGTTCCAGCTCCTCCCGCCCTGCCGAGGCAGGGACTGTGTCCACTATATCACAAAACGATGGCCGAATCAAGTGAATTTGAGGTGAAGCGGCTGCATCCCGCTTTCCTGTCTTTCTTTTTTCTCTTGCGCGAAAGCGTCAAATGGAGTATACTGAACAGGCAAATTCACCTGGAGGAACTGCCTTGAAGATCGCATTCTTTACCGATACCTTTTACCCGGAGGTCAACGGCGTGGCCGCCTCCTGCCTGACGCTGAAGCGCGCCCTGGAGAAGCGGGGGCATGAGGTGCATGTGTTCGCCCCCCGGAGCCGCGTGAAGGACGCGGTGCAGGACCCGAGGGTCCATCTGCTGCCCTCCATGCCCTTCTTTCTGCTGAAGGACCGCAATGTGACCTTTTATTCCGGCAACGCCCTCCGCCGGATGGCCGCTATGGGCTTCGATGTGGTGCATACCCACTCCGAGTTCGCCGCCGGCATCCTGGGCCTGCGGGTGGGGCTGGCGGGAGGCGCCGCCCTGGTGCATACCTATCACACCGCCTGGGAGGACTACACCACTTATGTCTCCCATGGCGTCAAGCCCGTGGACAAGGCGGTGAAGGGCTTCTCCCGGAAGTACAGCCGCTGGTGGTGCAACCGCTTTGACCGGGTAGTCACCCCCACCGCCAAGACCCGTGACCTGCTGATCGGCTACGGCGAGCGCACAGATATCGACATCATCCCCAGCGGCATGGACCTGGGCCGCTTTGCGCCGGAAAGACACCCCGCTTCCGAACGGGAAGCCATCCGTCTGGAGTGCGGCGTAAAGCCCGGTGAGCGCGTGCTGCTGAATATCGGCCGCCTGGCTCCGGAAAAGAACCTGAGCCGGCTGCTGCGGGTCTTCCCGGACCTTTTAAAGGTCCACCCTGAGGTGCGCTTCGTCATCATCGGCGAGGGACCCAGCCGGAAGGAGCTGGCAGAGGAGGCCGGGCGGCTCGGTGTGGGAAACAGCGTCACCCTGACCGGCCCCAAGCCCTGGGATGACATCGACAAATACTATGCCATCGGCGACGTGTTTGCCAGCTGCTCTCACTCCGAGACCCAGGGCCTGACCTATATCGAGGCCATGGCCTCCGGGCTTTGCGTCACCGCCGCCAGGGATGCCTGTCTGGATGGCGTTCTGGAGGACGGCGTGAACGGCCTGCTGGCTGAGGATACGAAAGAGTCACTGCTCGCCGCCCTGTGCCGGGCCTTCGGCGATGAAGGCGAAGCCATCCGGACCCGCGCGCCGGAGAGCGTGCGCCGCTATGGCACCCAGGCCTTTGCCGAGGCCATTGAGCGCTGCTATGAGCAGGCCATGCTGGCCTCCGCCCGCCGCGAACACTCCATGGTGAAGGCCTCCGGCAAAAAGCTGGCTGCCATCTACCACTCCTCCAGCAGGGCAATCCATCGCTCCTCCGCCAAATGGAAGAAGCGCTACCTGCACACCCGCTTCCGGCCGAAAAAATGAGCCGCGTAAATTTTGTCCGGACAGGCTGTTGTCAAGGCCGTGAATCTGCGCTATAATAGGTTGGAAAAGGCATGCACCGCCGGGCTTCCGGCGAAGTAAGGAGGATACCTATGAGCAAGGTCGTCGTATTCGATCATCCGCTGATCCAGCATAAGCTGAGCATCATGCGCGACAAGAACACCGGTGTCAAGGAATTCCGCGAGCTTCTGGAGGAGATCGCCATGCTGATGGTCTATGAGGCCACCCGCGATCTGCCCACCGAGGAGGTCGAGATCGAGACTCCCATCTGCACCACCAAGGCCCGCAAGCTGGCCGGCCGCAAGCTGGCTGTGGTACCGATCCTCCGCGCCGGTCTGGGTATGGTGGACGGCGTGCTGAACATGGTACCCGCCGCCAAGGTGGGTCACATCGGCCTCTACCGCGACCCCAAGACCCTGGAGCCCGTGGAGTATTACTGCAAGCTGCCCGCCGACAGTGAGGAGCGGGAGATCTTCGTGGTGGATCCCATGCTGGCCACCGGCGGCAGCGCCAGCGCGGCCATCACCTTCATCAAGAACCGCGGCTGCAGCCACATCCGCCTGCTGAACCTGATCGCCGCCCCCGAAGGCATTGCCCGCATTCAGAAGGATCATCCCGATGTGGACATCTATGTGGCAGGCCTGGACGAGCATCTGAACGATCATGGCTACATCGTGCCCGGCCTGGGCGATGCCGGTGACCGTCTGTTCGGCACCAAGTAATCTATGGCCGCATCTTCCGGGGATGGAGGGGAGCTTCCTCTCCGTCCCCTTTTTACTTGAGCTTTGAGGATCCGGAGGCTGATCAGATGGATGTGCTTCAGCGGCTGACAGAGGCCGGCTTTGCACGGGTGCTTGTGCTTGACGGCGGGACCTGCGGTGCCGGTGCGCCGACCCTGCTGCTGGCCATGATGTTCTATGAGCCGGAGCAGTATGCCGACAGCGCCGGTGCGCTGATCCATCCATATTACTTCGCTTCCCAGCGGGCTTACCGCGCCGCATCCGCCCTGGTGCAGGAAGCCCGGCCTGAGGGTATCGGTCTATGCCTGCGGGACGAGCTGCGGGTAAAGCCCATCTTCGCCCGGCTGCCGGAACTGACTCAGGGCCGGAACACACTCTCCTTCACCCGGGAGCACGGCAGCCGCTTCCATGTGCAGATCCTGACCCTGGATGAGCCGCTGACGCCCAATGCCTCGCTGCTGGCGGAGCCGAAGCCCACCCATTGCGGCAGCTGCACCCGCTGTATGGCCGCCTGCCCCACCCATGCCATCGATGAAACCGGCTTCCACCGGGAACGCTGCCTGCGGAACTGGCAGCTGAGCGGCAAGCCCGTACCGCCTGATCTGCGCCCACTGATGGGCCAGCGGCTCATCGGCTGCGACGAATGCCAGCGCTGCTGCCCCCACAATCCGCCCACCGCTCTGCAGCCCCGGGGCGCTGTGCCACTGAAGCAGCTGCTGACTGCTCCGAAGGATGCCTCCGCGACGCTGAGGGAGCAGATCGGCGCCAATCTGGCCCTCCCCAACCGGGTGCTGGCCCAGAGCCTGCTGTGCGCCGGCTGCTCCGGCGACCGCTCCCTGCTGCCCCTCACCGAGTCCCTCGCCCGTCATCCCTCCCCCGCCGTCAGTGAGCATGCCCTGTGGGCCGCTGACGAGCTGCGCAAACAGGAGGCCGATCCATGCTGAAGCTGCGCCCTTCCCTGCCCTTTCTGCTCTGCGGGCTCTCCGCGCTTTTGACGGGCCTCCTCTCCTTTCTCATGCTGCGGGGCACGGCGCTCAGCGGTCTGCTGTGGCCCCTGGTCGGCGCCTGCGTTGCCGCTGTGCTGGGCGCGCTGCTGCTTCTGGCGCATCGCCGGGGCTGGCCGGCCCAGCGGCTGTTCCTGCTGCTTTTCTTGCCACTGAGCCTGATGATGCTGCTGGCCATGCCCATCGGCCGGGTGCCGGACGAGGACAGCCATCTGCAGCGCATCTTTTTGCTCTCCGAGGGGCAGCTGTTCCCATCCGACGACCGTCTGCTGACCGAGCCCGAAGGCCTGCTGGAGGGTATATCCGACACGGACACCACCCACGCTGACCTGGCCCGGATGCGCGGCGAGGCCTTGAGCGACACCAGAGTCACCTCCTCCGCCGGGTTCAACACCGGCGTCTATCCGCTCATCAGCTACGCGCCCCAGGCCCTGGCCATGGCGCTGGTCCGTCTGTTCACCTCTGACAGACTGGCGGTGCTCTACGCGGGCAGGCTGGGCGGCTGGCTGGCCACGGTGCTGCTGCTGTATCTGGCGGTGCGGCTGCTGCCCCGGGGCAGGTACGGCCTCATCGCTCTGTGCCTGATGCCCGTCCTGCTGCAGGAGGGCATGTCCGCCTCCGTGGACGGTTTGGCCATGGGCGCCGTATCCCTGCTGACGGCCTGGACACTCCGCCTCCGCCTTTCCGGCGGGCGGCTGACCGGCCGCCACACGCTGCAGGCCGCGCTGCTTTGCCTGCTGACGGTGGCCTGCAAGATGATCTATGCGCCTTTCATCCTGATCTTGCTGCTGCTCCCGGCTGCACAGTGGGGCTCCCGCGGCGCAAAGGCCCGGAGCCTGGGGGCTGCCTGGGGCATTACGCTGGTCCTGTCCCTGGGCTGGCTTGCCCTGTGCTATGTCCGCTATGTGGCAGGCCAAACCATGGAGGAGGGCGTCTCCGGGCTGGGCACCATCCTGCCCCAGCTGCGCTCCATGCTGACACATCCCCTGACGCTGCTCTCCGTCCTTGGCCGCACGGTCGTCTCCCGGGCCTACAGCTGGCTGCATACCATGCTGGGCTCCGGCCTTTCCGCCCTGAACATCAGCCTGCCGCTGGCCGTTCTGGCCGTGGAGGCGGTGGGGCTGGCTGCCGTATGGGGGACAGATGACGCCCTGCCCGCTTGCGGTCTTCGCGGTCCCAGGGTGCTGCTGCCGGTCTGCGGTCTGCTGTCCCTGCTGGTGATGCTCATCGCCCTGTACGCCTGGTGGAACCCCTATCAGGCGCAGCTTATCGAGGGGCTGCAGGGCCGCTACCTGATCCCGCTGCTGATGCCTGCGCTGCTGGCCCTCCGCTTCAGGCGGAAGGAAACGCAGCTCACGCTGTCCCCCATGCTGCTGACCCTGTGCCTGCCCGCAGCGCTGGCCGCCATTCTCCGGGTCTGGGCCTGCTGCCTGTAAGCAAAAAAGGCCGCCGCTTTCCGTCTTTTTATGGAAAGCGGCGGCCTTTGCGTTTATTCCCTTGTAAGCTCATACATCATGATGCCGGCGGCCACGGCCACATTCAGCGACTCGGCCCGGCCCCGCATGGGCAGCTTCAGCCGAAGCTCGGACAGCTGTCTGACCTCATCGGTCACGCCATGCCCCTCACTGCCCACCACCAGCGCGAAGCGCTCCAGTCCCCGGGCCGCGCCATAAAAGGGCCGGCCGTCCAGCTGGGAGGAGATGACCACGGTCCCCCGGCTTTGCATAGCCCGCAGCTCGCCGGGCAGATCCTCCGTCACCCGCACGGGCAGATGGAAAATGCTGCCCATGGTGGAGCGCAGCACCTTGGGGCTGAAGGGATCGGCGCATTGGCTGCTGAGCAGCACGCCGTCCAGCCCGGCCGCGTCCGCCGTACGGATGATGGTACCCACATTGCCGGGATCCTGCACGCCGTCCAGCACCACCAGGCGGCCGTCCTTCAGGGGCGTCTGCCTGATCCGCAGCACCGCCGCGCAGCCCTGAGGCGTCTTCGTATCGCAGACCGCCGCCAGCACATGCTCCGGCAGCACATAGCAGGGCACGCTTTCCGGCACCGTGGGAGGCTCCGGCAGGTCCTGCCGCAGCAGCACAGCCTCCACCTCATAGCCGGAGGACAGTGCCTCCTACAGCACCTTTCGTCCCTCCACCAGGAAAAGCCCCAGCTCACGCCGCGCTTTCGTATCCTTCAGGGAGCGCCACTGCTGCACCCGTGGATTCTTCAGGCTCGTCAACAGCTCCATGCGTTCACCTCCGTTTACGCTTCCTCAGGGGCCTCTTCCGTCCCGGTCACGGGGTCGCACACCGGCAGCTCGAACCAGAAGGTAGTACCCTGGCCCACCGTGCTGTCCACGCCGAAGGCCGCCTGATGCTTCTCCAGGATGGTGCGCACGATGTTCAGGCCCAGACCGCTGCCCACCACGGCCCGCTTATGGGTCTCCTTGGTGCGGTAGTAGCGGTTCCAGATCAGATCCAGCTCATCCTGAGGGATGCCCTTGCCCGTGTCGCTGATGCTGACGCGGACTTTGTCCTCCTTCAGCCTCTGGGTCACGGTGACCTGCTTGTCCGGGCCAGTGTAGGTCAGCGCGTTGCCGATCAGGTTATAGATCACCTGGGCGATGCGCTTCTCATCACCCGTTGCCCAGCAGCTTTCGTCCGGCTCAAACACCACATGGTAGCCGTCCTTCTCCGTCAGCTTGGCAATACGGATGATGATGCTCCTGATGGAGCTCGTCAGAGCAAAGGGCTCCGCAGTCATGGTCTCGTTGTCTGTCTGCAGGCGGGAGAAGTCCAGCAGCTCGTTCACCAGCGAAGTGAGGCGGGCCGTTTCATCAATGATGATCTGCAGGTTCTCCGGCGTGGTCTCATCCGGCAGATCCCGCATGACCTCCGCGTAGCCGCCGATCATGGTCAGGGGCGTCCGCAGGTCATGGCTGATGTTGGCGATCAGCTCATGCTGCAGCTCGTCCACCCTGTTCAGCTCGTGGGCAGCCTATGTGAGGGTCACATTCAGCTCGGCGATCTCCCGGTAGCTGCCGGAGTGCTTCGGCTTCTCGTAGGTGCCCCGGCTGAGGGACCGGGCCGCCCTGTTGGTCTCAATGATGGGTCGTGACACGGAACGGGAGATCAGGAACGCCAGCCCGATGGCGACCAGCAGCACGATCACCGTAATCGTCACCAGCTGGAAGCGAATGGTCTCCACGGTGGAGGTCACGGGCGAGATGCGCGTATTCAGCAGCAGCGTGCCGGAGCTGCCGTCTGAGAAGGTCACGCTTGTCACATAGAGATAGGTCAGCGCATCGCTCAGCGTCTGCGGGCGGATGTTGCCCTTGAACTGCTCCATATCCAGGCGGTTATTGGGCTCCTGACGGGCCGAAAACACCTTGATCAGGGGCTCATCCGACTCCGCCGCCCTTTCCCGCCAGCGGCTCAGCTCCCGGTCCGGCATATGGTGGATCAGGCAGTTGTGCAGCGTATCCGCCGATACCAGCTCCTTGCCGTCCGCGTCCAGCAGCAGGATGCACACATCATTCTGCTCCCCCAGATGCTCCGCCAGGGAGGCCAGCTCCTCATTGTTCACATTCTGCACCAGGGCCTCCGCCGTATGCTGGATCTGACTGGATTTATAGATACGGTAAAAGTCCTCCAGCAGCAGCACCTGAAAGACCCACAGCAGCGCTACCACGAAGGCCACAAATACCGTCAGATAAAGCAGGATGGTGCTTCGGATGCCCAGCCTGGCCACCAGCCGCCGGTGATGCCCGGAAAGGACGCCGGCAGCCCGTTCCTTAATCCTTTTCAAAGCGATACCCCACGCCGCGGAGGGTGGTGATCCTGTCCGCGTACTCTCCCAGCGAACGCCGCAGCAGCTTGATATGGGTGTCCAGGGTGCGATCGTCACCGAAGAAATCGTAGCCCCAGACCTCGGAGATCAGCTTTTCACGGGTCAGGGCAATACCCCGGTTGCGCACCATATAGAACAGCAGCTCGTATTCCTTGGGGCTCAGGTCCAGGGCATTGCCGTCCACCGTCACCATGCGGGCGGTGAAATCGATGACCATGTTGGGCTTGATGACGATCTGCTCAGACTCCGACCTGGGGGCATGCTCCGCCCTCTTCAGAATGGCGGACACCCGCATCATCAGCTCACGGGGAGAGAAGGGCTTCACCACATAGTCGTCCACGCCCAGCTCAAAGCCGTGGATGCGGTCATATTCCTCGCCCCTGGCAGACAGCATGATGACAGGCACCTGAGTAAACTTGCGCAGCTCGCGGCAGGTGGAAAAGCCGTCCAGCTCCGGCATCATCACGTCCAGGATGACCAGATCGTAGGCCTTCTGGCGGCACATGTCGATAGCCGTCATGCCGTTGTCGGCCTCATCGATATCGTAGCCCTCAAAGCGCGCGTATTTTTTGATGAGCATCCTGATCTGGGCCTCATCATCCACGATCAGCAGTGTCAAGCCTGCCACTCCCTTTCATTCAAGCTCCGGCATCCGCTCCGTTTTCACGGCCTGCCGGCTTCACCTCCACACTGAGCCTCTCCTCGTTGCGCAGCAGCGTGATCTGCATGCCTGTCTCGCCGCTGCCCCGGGCAAACCGTTCAAACTGGGCGCTGTCCGACACCTGAGTGCCGTTCAGCTCCAGGATCACATCGCCGGGACAGATCCCCAGGTATTCGGCCGGACTGTTCTCGCCCACCGCCATCACATAAAGGCCCTCCTGATTTTCCTGCAGGATCAGGCCAAACTCATACAGATTTTCCGGGACAGTATCCGGCTTGCCGGAGGGACGCGTCAAAAGAAGCACGACCGCCAGCAGCGCGACCGCCGCCGCGCCGAGCAGGATCCATCTGACCGGCCTTTTCGCTCCTTTGCTCATCCGCGTGCCTCCTTCATGGTATTTATGAGGAAAGGTTAACGCGAAAAAGTGAAGGATGCATGAACATGGCCTGACGCGTGACTGAAGGATCACGCAGCTTTGGGGCACCGAAGCCTCAGTCCACAGCCACGCGAATGCCGCCGCTGCGTTCCGAGGGCTGCACCAGCACGGTCACCGGCTGATTGCCGCCCCACTCAAAGGCATAGGATTCGCCGGAGGCCTGACCGATGAAGTTCTTCCAGTTCACATCGCTCCTGACCTGCGGATCGCAGTTGTCCCCCTCGCGGCCCATCCAGCAGATGACGGCATCCGGATCCACCGACAGGGTGGCGCGGCTATTCACATTGCTCAGCACAATGGGATTGCCGTCGGAGAGCACCGCCACATAGGACTGATCGCCCCGGCCGATAAGAGTGGAGGTGGCCAGGCCCTTCTGGGACAGCACACCCACGCCAAGGAAGCGCACGCCGTACTGGCACTCGGCGGTAAAGGCCAGGATATTCTCCGATTCCACCGAGAGCACCTCGCCGGGCTCCAGCTTGTAGGCCACCACATGCTGGCCCAGGTTGGCGTAATAGGTCTGCGAATCGCCGGACATGGTCACCTTCATCAGGGGCAGGTTCTCGCCCGCCACCCTGCGGGTAAGGGCCCCGAGGGCAGCCTGCATGAAGCCCTGCTGCGGGCCCAGCAGCACCTTCTCAAAGCGGTAGTTCTTGCCGCCCATGCTCTCGCCGGCAATGAAGGCGCCGGCCTTGGTATACAGTACATCGCCGCCACGGCAGTTCACCCGCAGGGTCAGCTCGTTCACAGTTTCAAATGTCAGCATGGTATCCTCCTCAGGAGATCCGCACGCCATAAATGGCGCACTGTCCGGCCAGGTCCTGCCGCACGCCGTTGCCCACGGGATTGAACCGCCACTGGCCGTTATGCGGATACAGCTCCCCCAGGGTCATGGATGTCACGCCGGCATAAAGCTCCTCCGGCTGATAGCTGACCAGCTCCCGGCCGGTATCTCCGTCCATGACCCGGATCCAGACATCCTTCAGCATACCGAAATGCAGGCTGTTCTTCAGGGCCTCGTTGATGGTCAGCACAAGCACCAGCCGCCGAACCCTCTGGTCCAGCCTGGCAATGTCCAGGGTGAGCTGCTGCCTGTCCCGAAGGCCGTCCTCCCGGAGGGTGACGGCGCCGTCCGGGCTCTCCGGCTGCCCGTAGAACACGAACCAGTCGTCGTCCGGCACCCGTCCGTCCGTGCCCAGCAGAAAGGCCGAAGCATCCACATCGCAGCGCTCGTCCTTCACGTTCCAGCCGATGCCCACCAGCAGCCGCGTATGGCCCTGGGGAAGATTCAGGGGCGTCTTTTGCCCCCGCAGCACCGTGCTCTCCAGCCTGGGCACCTGCATGGGCGGCAGGCGCTTCACAGACTGAGGCTCCGGTTCCGCCGCGGGGCGGGCCACCGGCTCCGGCGTCCGCAGGGCAGGCTGGGCCCGCAGCTGCTCACGGGCAGGCTGCGGCACCGTCTGCTCACCGCGGGAGTCACGCCGCCGCTTGCCCAGGTTCACCTGGCCCACGCTGCCTCTGGTGTAGGCAGGCACAGCCACATTGTATTCCTCATGAAGGTCCTGCCCGCAAATGGCGCGGCGCGCATCCATCCCCAGCAAGGGCATGCCCCTTCCCCCCTTTCCGGCAGCTCCGGCCGCTCATCTCCTGAAAAAGTCGAGGAAGGAGCGTCTGGGCTGCTGCACCGTTCTGAAATCGGGCACCGTCATATCGTAAAGGTAGTCGCCGTACTGATGGTCCACCAGCAGGTCCTCGTTCAGGTAGCGTTCGATGGTCTGATAGCCAGTGGGCACAAAGAGCACCACATCAAAGCCCACCAGATGCAGGAAGGTGAGCAGGATGGCATCCTCCAGGGAGGGGCTCTGCTCCACCGTGCTGATATACACCACCTTGGGGTTCTTCCTGGTGAAGTCGAAGCTCTGCAGCAGGTGCACCAGCTCCTTCTTCAGGCTCAGCACCACGGAGATCACGGTATATTCCGTGCCGTTCACGCCGATGCCCCGGATCAGCTTTCGGTCCAGCATCAGCTGAAGCTTGTCCAGGATATGCTCCTGCAGCTCCTCCCGCAGCATGCCATAGGGATACTCCCGGTGATCCTTCAGCTCCTGCCGGCGCAGCCTGCCGTCGCGCAGAGCCCGCACCGCCAGGGACTGCAGACCGTTGCAGCTGCCCGGCTGCAGGAAGGGCACGCGGTCCATCAGGAAGGTATCCTTGTCCAGCAGCTGCTTGATGCGCCACCAGTACTGCTCCTTCTCGCTCTTCTCCACGCCCAGCACGGAGGCAAAGAGTACCGGCATCTGTACGCTGCCGCCCTCTGTGCTGAAGCTGGGGCGGTACCTCAGCTCCTGCTTCCACAGGAGGAACAGCTCATCGCAGGTGGTCTGCAGGATGATGGCGTCGCTGCGGCTGAACTGGCGGTCCCGGTACATGCCGGAGCCGTTGTACAGCAGCGTGTCCAGGTCGCCCTCCGCGTGGGAGGCCACCGTGCGGATCTGCACGGAGCGGCCCGCCTGGGGGAAGGCCGTCATGGGCAGGGAGTCGGCGCTCTTCAGCTCCAGCAGCTCCGGAGAGCGGTAGGAGCAGGGGCGGTTCAGGTCCGGCGCCAGCAGCAGCACATCCACCGGCAGCAGGGCCAGCAGATCCACCAGCAGGGCGTCATGCTTACCGATGCAGCCGCCCATCAGGATGAAGATGGGCACGTCTCCGCTCCTGTAGCCCTGGAAAAGAGAGGACTGATACCGCCTGATCCAGCAGAGCAGATACACGGCGGAATTGGTCAGCCGATTCAGGCTGGTCTCCCGCTTTGCCTCCCCACGCATCACCTGGGCAAAGGCATAGCGGATCAGCTGCTGCAGCTCAGTGTCGGCGCAGGCAGGCAGATTGCCCGCCAGGTCCACGGTCAGCTCCTCGGGAGAACGATAATTGCCGTGGCGGCGGATCTTCTCCAGCTCCTCCGGCGCAGGCTCCGGCAGCGGGCCGTCCACCACCGTCACCGGTCGGCCTGTCTCCTTCAGCTTCAGGTTGAACTGATGCAGCTCATTCTCGAAGGTCAGCCTGTCCGGTACGCCGGTCTGGCGGATCAGGGCATGATAAAACAGCGCCGGATCATCGCCGCGGTTGGCCACGGGCGTCAGAATCTGATTGTAATCCGCTTCCTTCATCCAGGCGTTGAGGCAGCCCGTGCGGCCGGGCTTCGGGAAACGGCTGTCCAGGTCGATACGCAGAGGCAGGCCCATGGGGCCCCGGAGCGGCTGGGCAGCGGGCGGCGCCGAAGGACGTGCCGGCGCGGGCCTGGGCGGCTGGGCCGCAGACCCGGAAGGCTGTGCCCCTGGCCTCTGAGGCTGCGGCGCGGGCCTTGCCTGCGTCTTGAGAGGCTGCCGGGCCGCCATGTCCCTGGCGTTCATTTCCTTGCGGAACTGCTTCAGGGTAAAGTCCGGCGGAAAGGGCTTTCCCTCTGTCTTCAGCAGCTGGGACCATGTGCTGTCCGGGTCATGCTTCAGGTACGGCTGCTCGCCCTTCGGCTCCAGCAGCAGCACATCCGCGCCCATGGCGGAGAGCATCCGCAGCAGGATCAGCTCGTCCCGGGTGAAGCTTCCGCCGTCCTCATACAGGATCCGGGGCGGATCATCCTCCCCAAGCATGGGCATCAGACGCTCAAAGCGGTAATACAGCCAGCACATCAGCTTGCAGTAGACGGTCTTGAGGGTACTCTCGGATTTGCCTCTCAGGCGCAGGTCCTGCAGGATCTCCACCAGGGTGGCGGCGAAATGAGCCCGGTTCTCCCCGCTCATGCGGGGCATCCATTTCTCCACCGCCTGCAGCAGGAAGGCTTCCGTGGTCTCGAAGGCGGTGCCCATGGTCTCGGTCAGGAAGGCCATCTGCCGCTCATCCGGATTGCCGATGGCGTTTTCGATGATGACGCCCCTTGCCATGGCCGCCTCATGATAGCGCCACACCGCCTCCCGCACCGCCGGGCTGTCCTGGGTGATGCGCACGAAATACACCCCCCGCCCCGGTCTCTTGCTGATGGGCAGGAACAGTCCCGGCAGTCCCGATACATCCACCCTCTGATACATGCTTCTTACCTCAATGCGGTCGTTGAAGGCTCCGTTTGGGCTGAAGGCACCGGAGCGGGCAGGGACAGTCCCGGCCCGCTCCGGGTCAAATTTCACTCAGACATTCACGCCATAGTTCCGGCACAGGGCCTCCAGACCGCCCTGATAGCCGCTGCCGATGGCATTGAACTTCCACTCGCCGCCGTGGCGGTACAGCTGACCCACCACCAGTGCGGTCTCGATGGAGAAGTCCTCCTCCAGGTCAAAGCGCACCAGCTCGGCGCCGGTGGCATCGTCCACGATGCGGACATAGGCGTTGTTCACCTGGCCAAAATTCTGGCGGCGCTCGGCAGCCTCATAGATGGTCACGGTGAAGTCGATCTTCTCCACGGAGGCGGGCACCAGACTCAGGTCCACCATGATCTGCTCGTCATCGCCCTCACCGGCGCCGGTGCGGTTGTCGCCGCCATATACCACGCTGCCGGAGCTGTGGGTGCCGTTGCCGTAGAAGATGAAGTCTGCGTCATTGCCCACCTTTCCGTTTGCGCCGAGCATGAAGGCTGAGGCGTCCAGGTCGAAATCGTAGCCGCCGTCATAGCGGTTCACATCCCAGCCCAGGCCCACAGTGATCTTCTTCAGACCGGGATTGGATTTGGTCAGGCTGACCTTCTCACCCTTTTTCAGACACACTGCCATTGGAAAATTCCTCCTTATTCCGACCGGGCTGCTGCCCGGGATTTCACGCCGTATCAGATGCGCCGGACAATGGTCAGCACATTCTTTCCGTCCTCACGGGCATAGCTGACCTCGTCCATGCTCTTTTTGACCATAAAGATGCCCAGGCCGCCGATAGGCCTGTCCTACGCGGAGAGGGTAACATCGGGGTCCTCCTTCTGCAGGGGATCATAGGCCACGCCGCTGTCGGTGAAGGTGATCACCGCCGCCCGGGGCTCCTCCCGCAGGCTCACGGTCACCTCCGCCTCACCGGTGCCGGGCTGATAGGCATAGCTGGCAATGTTGACGAAGATCTCCTCCACCGCCACGCTGAGCTGGAACTGGGCCTTCATGGGGCATTCCAGCTTCTCCAGCTCTGCCTCCACAAAGGCGCTCACCTCCGGGAGCCGGTCCACGGACGCCTCTACACGGATCGCCGCCATCTTACTCCGCCTCCTTCCCGTAATAGCGCAGGGCCAGCATGGTGATATCGTCAAACTGTGGCGCGTCGCCCACGAAATCATCGATGTCCTGGTGCAGGCCCCGCAGCAGCTACGGCAGCTGTCTGCCCGCCCTGCGGTTCAGGGCTTCCACCATGCGCTCCTCACCGAAGAGCTCGTTGTCGGCGTTGGTGGCCTCGCACACGCCGTCAGTATAGACAAACAGGGTGTCGCCCGGCTGCAGCCGGAATTCATGCTGCCGGAAGGGGATGCCCTCCATCGTGGCAAGTGCGGGAGAATGCCGATACTTCACCAGCTCGAAGCTGCCCTCGGCCCGGCGCAGGCAGGGGTGCTCATGGCCCGCGTTCACCGCCACGCCTCTGCCGGTGGACAGCTCCAGCACCGCCAGCCAGGCCGTCACGAACAGCTGGGCCTCATTGCCCTCGCAGAGCTGATTGTTCACCTCGGCCACGATATCGGCAGGCTGGCCGCCCTTCATGGTGCTGTTCTTCAGCAGCGTCTTGGCGATGACCATGAACAGGGCCGCGGGCACGCCCTTGCCGGACACATCCGCCATCACCATGCCCAGGTGATCCCCGTCGATCAGGAAGAAGTCATAGAAGTCGCCGCCCACCTCCTTGGCAGGATCCATGGTGGCGTAGATGTCGAAATCCTTTCTCTCCGGAAAGGCCGGGAAAATGCTGGGCAGCATATCCGCCTGAATCTGGGTGGCCACGTTCAGCTCGGCGCCGATACGCTCCTTCTCCTGGGCGTTCCGCATGGCCTCCGCAGCCCATTTCAGAGAGTTGAAGATCTGCAGGTATTCAAAAATAAAGATCACACAAAGCACGCTGTAGAGCGGAAAAAACATCTGATGGTTGGGCATGATGCCGTTGTTGTTCGTGATCATATTGACCACATAGAAGCCCACCACCGAGATCATGGGCGACACCAGATAGCTGTCCATGCGGCCGCCTGCCAGCTCGATGCGCTCCCGGATCAGATCCCGCAGGAAGTGGCGGTACAGGAAGTACAGGATGGGATACACCACCAGCTTGATGCCGATGAACAGCAGGACATTCAGCACATTGTAGGGGCCGTTCGCAAACAGGTTCAGATAGGTACCCAGGAAGGAGTCCGTGGTACCGCAGAGCATGAAGGTACACACATTGGACAGCAGGGCGGTGGTCAGGCTGACGAACAGCTTGGCGGAGCGGTGGCCCTCATACATACGGTCCACAATGAAGGCCTGCAGCACGGCCATCCCCAGGATGCCAACCAGATCGCTCTGCAGCCGGATCAGATAGCTGATGAAGCAGAGGCCCAGCCCCAGCACGGAGGCGCTGCCCCAGCCGTACAGGGTCCGCTTCAGCGAATGCCTGGGCTTCAGGGTGATATGGGACAGCACCGCGGCAAAGACGGTAGCCAGGAACACAGCCAGGCTCCACAGCACCACAACAGGCAGCATGTTCACAGCTCTTCCTCCTCAAACGCTCCGAGGCCCTCCAGCGCCCGGAAATATTTCAGCAGATACTCCTCCGTCACCGGCGTCCAGCGCAGCCCCAGCCGCGTCAGGCAGGCCACGGTGAGCGCGGGAGACACGGGAGTGGTCTTTACCCGCAGGTCCGGCTTCTCCACCAGGAGGCCCTCCAACAGGGCACGGCCCCGGGGCGTTTCCGCCAGGCGGTCTGTCTCGCGCTCAAAGGCCCCGTCCGACAGCCGCCGAACGGGATGGCCCACCCTTTCCAGGTTGGCAAAGAGCCAGCCGCAGGGCACCTCCTGCTCCGGGAACACATGGTAAGCCGTCAGGGAGCCGTCCTCCGCGGACAGGGCCACGATCATCCGGGCCACCTCGTCCACCGGGGAGAAGTTCACGCTGCTCCGCCATACGGACTCCGGCGCCATGCCCAGCCGGGCGTAGGAGGCGATCTGCCGGCTGAAGGCATTGCTGCTGCGGTTCAGCTGGAACTCGCCGTCGGATACGCGGCCCTGCAGGTTGCCCACGCGCATGAGTTTCACCCGCAGGCCCTTCTCCGCGGCGCAGCGCAGCACCTCATACTCGGCCATATACTTGGAAAGGATATACTGGCTGCTGATGCGCTGCCCCAGGTACAGGTCACGCTCCGTCAGCACGGGCAGCCTCTCCGTAGCGCCGGGGAACACGCCGCCCACGCTGATGGTGGAGACCTGTACCATTTGGGCGCCCTTTTCCAGGCAGAAGTCCAGCATGCGGCGCACGCCCTCCGTATTCACCCGCTCCAGCCTGTCGTCAAAGGCAAAGTGGGACACATTGGCGGCGCAGTTGATAACGGTGTCCACCCGCTCCCCATAGGGCGCACTGAAGATGCCCTCCCGGGAGAGATCGCCGTTCACCGCCCGCAGCCGGGTGCCGATGAAGCCGGAGAAATCGTCCTCCGCGTAATAGAACAGGGTGCTGCGCAGGCGCTTCAGCTCATCCTGGCGCTTCGTGGGACGCACCACGCAGGTGACGGTCTCCCACCGGTCCGGATGCCGCAGCAGCTCGATGAGGATATGCATACCAAGGAAGCCGGTGGCGCCGGTCAGCAGCACATGGCCCAGGCCCGTGCCACCCTCCCGCCGGGGCCGTTCCTCCCGCAGGAGCCTGTGCACGGCGGTATAGTCCAGCGCCGCGATGGGGTCAGCGGTCTCCCGCTTCTCCTCCCGAAACAGGGCAGCGGCCAGCAGCTCCGGCGTGGGATGGCGGAAGATATCGCTGTGGGTCAGCCTCATTCCGGGCAGTCTCCGCCCGATCTCATGCACCAGCTCGGCGGTATGCAGGCTGTCGCCGCCGATCTCGAAGAAATTGTCGTGGAGACCCACGCGCTCCTCCCCCAGCACCTGAGCCATGGCCTCGCAGATGGCGGCCTGCTCCGGTGTCTCGGGCGGTGTGTAGCTCCGCTCCACGGTAACAGGGATGGCCGCCACAGCCCGCAGGTCCGTTTTGCCGCCGGGTGTCTGTGGCATGGCGTCCAGCCGCACCAGGATATCCGGCACCATGTACTGGGTCAGCCGGCCCCGCAGGAAGCTTAGCAGCCCCTCCCGATCATCCGCCGCGCCATCCTTCAGGGCATAGAAGGCCGCCAGATGCTCACCCGCGCCGATGCGCCGCACCTGCACGCAGGCAGCTGCCACGCCCGGGAAGGCCATCACGCTGTTCTCGATCTCCGGCAGCTCGATGCGCAGGCCGCGCAGCTTCACCTGGGCGTCATTGCGTCCAAGATAGGCAATGCGCCCGTCCGGCAGCACCCGGCCCAGATCACCGGTCCTGTACAGCTTTCTGTCATAAAGCGTCACAAACCGCTGAGCTGTCATCTCCGGCAGATTCCGGTAGCCCAGGCCCATGCCCGCACCGTAGATGTACAATTCGCCTGCGGCGCCGGCAGGCAGCAGGCGGCCCTTTCCGTCCAGCACCAGGATGCCGGTATTGGCGATGGGCCTGCCAATGGTGCGGTCGTCCCCCGCCTCGGTGATGGTGGCGCCGATGGTGGTCTCGGTGGGGCCGTACCCGTTGTAAACCCGCACGCCATACCGGCCCAGATTCCGGACCAGCGTCCCGGGCAGAGCCTCGCCCGCGGAGAGGATGGCCTGTACACGGGTCATGGCGGCGGCAAAGGCATTGTTCCGCAGGTAAGCCGCCAGCCGGGAGGGCGTGCAGTGCAGCAGATCAGCCCCGTGACGGTCCAGCAGCCCGGCCAGGGCCTGGGCGTCCGCCATGGCGCTCTCCGGCGCCAGCTCCAAGAACAGGCCGTTCAGCAGCGGCACAAAGAACTCAAACAGGGAGATATCGAAGCACACAGAGCCCGTGGCCAGCAGGCCATGGGCATGGGCCGTCACATCCCGGTTGAAGGGATTGCTCCCCGGCCGGGTGATGCTGACGATGCCCCGATGGCTCAGCAGCACACCCTTGGGACGGCCCGTGGTGCCGGAGGTATAAATGCAGTAGGCCAACTGCTCCCGGGGGATCTCCGTCATGGGATCGGCGCTGTCCGGCCAGCCCAGCAGCTCATCGGCCGCCAGCAGCGGGCAGTCCGCCTTCTCCTCCGCCAGCAGCTCCCTGTCAAGAATCATGGCGCAGGCGCCGCTGTTCTCCTGGATATAGCTGATGCGGTCCTGGGGATAGTCAGGATCCACGGGAATAAAGGCCGCGCCGCTCTTCAGGATGCCCAGCAGCACCGGCAGCAGCCGGACGGTCCTGCGCAGCTTGAACATGACGGGCTGACCGTTCCCGATACCCCGGGCCAGCAGCGCGTTGGCCACCCGATTGGAGGCCCGGTCCAGCTCCCGGTAGGTCAGGGCATCCTCTCCCGCGTAGACGGCGGGACGGTCAGCGTATTGCTTCGCCGCCTCCCGGAACAGGGAGGGGATGGTCTCGTTTGGCGCAAAGGGCAGCTCACGGCCGCGGACATGCTCAAGGAAGTCCCGCTCCTCCGCGCCGGGCAGCTCCAGCCCACCCACCGTGCCCTTTCCGTCCAGCACCCGGCCGATAAGCCGCGTCAGGCTCTCATGGAAGAAGCGCACATACCGCTCATCCCACAGACCCTTCCGCACATCATAAAGCAGCTCCCAGTCCTCCCGGAAGCGGGTGATGTTCACGGTGCACTGGTTGTGCATGCCTCCGGCCATGCTCATGCGGATGTCAAAGGGAAGCTCCGAACGGAGCTGCCAGTTGTAGATATTCAGGGTGAAGGCATCCGTCAGGCCGCCCGCCAGTCCGGCGTTCTTCAGCTGCCGCAGGATCTGCTCCATGCCGTCCCCCTTATGGGAGGAGGTGAGGATATGCTCCTGCCGGCAGGCCTCCACCAGCTCGTCCATGGACCATTCGTCCACCACCCTCAGGCGGAAGGGCGTCACCAGGGTGCGGCAGTCAAGGCCGGCCAGCTCCGCCCCGTCGCGGCTGCGGTGAGGCACGATCATCACAGCGTCTCCCTGCCCGCTCTGGCGGGAGAGCCAGACGCACAGGGCAGCCATCAGGACATAGGCCGGGCTCCGGCGCTTCTCCTCGCCCCAGCGGGTCAGGCGAAGGCTCAGTTCATGGGGCAGGCTGAAGCGGTAAGCATTCTTTTCCGTACCCTCCGCCTCGCCGGGAAGCAGCTTCTCCGTCTCCGCGTCCTCCATGCGCTCCGCCCAGAAGCCCTGGGAGGGCTCCTCCTACGGGCGCGGCGGCAGCAGCGGCACAGGCGGGCATTCCTTTCCCGCCAGGCTGTCCAGAATGCGCTGGGCCAGCAGAGTCATGCCATAGCCATCGATGAGGATGTGGTGCAGCAGCACGGCCAGCGCTGTACCTCCCTCCTCCAGCGGATGGAGGATGAAGCGGCTGAGCCTGCCGCCCATGGGCGTCACAGTCAGGCGTTCCCACTCCTCCCTCGCCCGATCGGCGGAGAGCATTTCGCCCTCCTCGCATTCCGGCAAGGGTGCGCCGTCCTCCAGCCACGCCTCTCCGTCATTCTCCCGGAGAGACAGACGGAAAAGCTCAGCAGTTTCGATGGCACGGCAAACAGACCTGCGCACCTCCCCGGTTTCGCAGGCCGGAAAAATCAGGAGCATGCCGATGGTATTGATAGAGGAGCCCGGAAAGGCCCGCTCGCTCATCCAGATGGCTCTCCTGGAAAGGTCAAAGCTCCGCTTCATGGCTGTGCCCTCCGCTTATGAGCCCGGCAGGCTCACCGGCACAGGCTCAGTCCTTGGTTTCGATGCTCAGGATGTCGGTGAAGCCGGTCACGTCAAAAATGTCCATCACGGCGTCATTGGCGTTGCGGATGATCATGCTGCCCTGCTTGTTCATGGTCTTCTGGGCCATCAGCAGCACACGCAGGCCGGCGGAGGAGATATAGGCCAGCTCAGACAGATCGAACACCAGCCTGGTAACACCGGGCAGATTCAACAGCTCCTTCTCAAGTTCGGGGGAGGTGGTGGTATCCAGGCGGCCCTCCAGGGCAATGGTCAGGGTACCGCCGTCCTGCTGCTTCGTGATCTTCATATCAAATCGACCTCTTTTCGTTGATCGTCACGGCGAAGGGAATGGGAGGTCCCTCCCATGCTCCGCCTCTTTACAAGTATACCATACTTTTCCGTATTTGCAAACAGGTTTTTTATCATCCGGAGCCTGTGCGGCAACCGTTTCTCCGTTTCCGTTTCTTCATTAAATTATTGGTCCATGCAAAGTTCCCGCCGCGCTTGCCATTTGTCTCTGATTGTGTTATACTGTAGACGTTCCTGAAGGGGATCTTTTCGTTGTACGGTGATCACCCTCGACCGACCGGAGGAAATGACCATGCTGAATGACACCGCCTGGGCCTACGAATACAGGCCCGTCACCGACATGCTGGAGGAGCAGACCGCTGCCCATCCCGGAAAGACCGCCGTGGTCTCAGCCCGGGGCAGCCTGACCTACCGCGAGCTGAACGGCAGGGCCAACCGGGTGGCCCACGCGCTGCGGGAGCAGGGTCTGGGCAGTGAGGACACAGCCCTGATCTTCCTGCCCCGTTCCATCGGCACCTATATCGCCACCTGGGGCATTCTGAAGGCAGGCGCCGCCTTCGTGGTGGCCAACCTGAGCTATCCCGATGACCGGGTGGATTTCATGTACCGCGATTCCGGCGCCCGCTGCATCATCACCGACGGCGCCACTCTGGCAGCACGAGGCGGACTTCTCCGGGCGGAGGGCGTTTGCTGCCTGCTGCTGGAGGAGCTGCTGCAGTGCCCCGATGAGCGGGACCTGCGCCTCCCCATCGGTGAGGAGCAGCTGTGCTACTGCATCTATACCTCCGGCTCCACTGGCAGGCCCAAGGGCGTGCTGATCGAGCACGGCAACCTGACCAACTTCGTCATGCCCGGCCCGAAGAATCGCGAGACCATGGGCCTGCTGGAGCGCGGCTCCGTCATGCTGGCCATGGCGCCCATGACCTTCGACGTGTCCATCATGGAGGAGTTTATCGCGCTGACCGGCGGCATGACCCTGGCCCTGGCCGGAGACGCCGAGATCCTGGATCCCGCCCTGATGAAGGCCTTCATTCTGGACCACGGTGTGGACGCTGTTTGCATGACGCCAGCCTACCTGAACACTCTGGTCAGCATCCCGGACCTGCATCCCGCCATCCGGCAGCTGAAGGTGGCGGACATGGGCGCCGAGGCCTTTCCCGGGGCGCTGTATACCAGGCTGGCCGCTGTAAACCCGGAGCTGTATATCATGAACGGCTACGGCCCCACCGAGGCCACCATCAGCTGCACCATGAAGGTCATCACCTCCCCGGACCGCATCACCATCGGCGTGCCCAACGCCAATGTGTTTGCCTATATCGTGGATGAACAGCTGAACGAGCTGCCTCAGGGCGAGGTGGGAGAGCTGCTGATCTGCGGCAGGGGCGTGGGCCGCGGCTATCGCGGCCTGCCGGAAAAGACCGCCGCCTCCTTCGTCACCTTCCGGGGCATGCGGGGCTACCGCACCGGCGATCAGGCCCTGATCGATGAAAACGGCGAGATCGAATTCCACGGCCGCAAGGACAACCAGGTGAAGCTGCGCGGCCTGCGCATTGAACTGGGCGAGGTGGAGGAGGCTCTGAGCCGCCATCCCGCCGTGAAGCAGTGCGCAGCCCTGGCAGTGGACAACCGCTACCTGGTGGCCTATTACTCCCTGAATGAGCCCGTCACCCGTGAGGAGCTGAAGGACTTCGTAAAGCAGTCCCTGGCCCATTACATGGTGCCGGATATCTTCATGCCCATGGACGAGCTGCCCATGACCGCCAACCGGAAGATCGACCGCAAGGCCCTGCCCCGTCCCGTCATCGAAGGCGAACAGGCCGTGCCCCCGCAGAATGATACCCAGCGCCGGGTGCTGAACATCATGCGCGATGTGGTCACCGACCTGCCGGAAAGCATCACGGCTCCGCTGAAGGACTTCGGCCTCTCCTCCCTGGACGCCATGGTGCTGATGGCCCGGCTGGAGGAGTCCTTCGGCGTGCATGTGCGCATGGCGGACATCTTCGCCCACGGCACGGCGGAGGAGATGGCAGTCTTCCTGGACGCCGCGCCCCGCCGCCAGGCCGAGACGGCTCTGGAGCGCTATCCCGTCACCGAGGCCCAGCAGGACCGCTTCAAGTCCTGGCGTGAGCATACGGACGGCGGTGCCATGGTCATGGAGCATCTGCTGCTGCCGGATGCCTCCGTGGACGCGGACAGGCTGGCCGCCGCGGTGGACACGGCTGTGAACGCCCATCCCGCGCTGCTGGCCTCCTTCCTGGAGGCGGACGGCGCCCTGTGGCAGAAGCCCGCTCCGGAGGGCTATGTCTACCGCTGTGAGCGCGTCAGCGTGTCCGACGGGGAGCTTGCGGAGCTGTCCGCCTCCATTCCCGCGCCGGCCTTCGATCTGCTGGGCGGAAAGCCGGTGGTGCTGTTCCGTATATATGAGGCTCCTGCAGGCCTGGCCCTGTACTTTGCCGTCGACCACATGGTGATGGACGGCGGCTCCGAGGAGCTGCTGTTTGAGGATATTGCCCGGGCCTATGAGCAGGGCAGCGTGCAGCCGGAGGGGATCAGCTTCTTCGCCCATATGGCGGAGCTGTCCCGCTCCGAGAAACAGGACGCCATGGCCTGCGATGCGCTGATTCGCTCCTGCGTGGGAAGCGGCAGGCCCTGTGTCCTGCCGGAGGACGGTCCCAACCTTTCCGGCGAATTCTTCGTGACCAGGCCTCTGGAGGCCTCCAAGGCCGAGGTGCAGGCCCGCTGCCGTGCCGGGCGATACACGGAGGCCTGCCTGTTCTTCGGCTGCATGGCCCTGGCCCTGTCGGAGGCCTCCGGCGGCGATCAGGTCAGCTTCGTGACCCAGTTCAACGGCCGCAGCGATTCCCGGCTGAACCGGGTGGTGGGCGAGCTGGTGCAGACCGTCCCGGCCTTCTGTGACCTGCAGCCGGATCGGCCGGTACTGGACTGGCTCCATGAGCTGCAGGCCCGGCTGGCACAGTTCATGAGCTATCCCGCCGTGGCTGCCGCCAGTGCCGAAAGGCAGGTGCCGGACATCCGCCGCCGTCTGATGATCTATCAGCCCAATGAGAATGCCGTACACACCCTTGGCGGAGCGCCGTTGACGGAGGTCCCCTTCCGTGGCCGCGCCATCACCCCGGCAGAGGGCAGCGGAGAGATCCCCATGGATCTGTTCGTCCAGCTGCTGGAGCAGCCGGAGGCCTTCGTGCTCATCCTTGCCTTCAATCCCCTGAAGTACACCCAAAGCGCCATGAACAGGCTGGCGGAGCGGATGGACCGCATGCTGGGCCGTCTGCAGCCGGGCATGACCCTGGGCGATGTGCTGAAGGCCTGAGGAGGGACCCATGCTGAAACTGATCCGTGAAATGAAGCCCCGCGACAGGCTCCTGTGGCTGCTCAGCAGCCTGGTGGTGCTGGGGCAGGTCTGGTTCGACCTGAAGCTGCCGGGCTATATGTCCGCCCTGACGGACGCCTTCCAGGATGAGAGCGTCGGCTCCGGCGCCATGTGGGCCACCGGCGGCGGTATGCTCCTGTGCATGCTTGGCTCCGTCAGCATGCTGCTGCTGAGCAGCCTGCTGTGCCAGTATGCCACCTCCGGCTTCGGCGCCAGCCTGCGGGACAGCGTGTTTGCCCGCGTGACCGGCTTTGGCCGTCAGGAGCTGGACCGCTTCTCCATCCCCAGCCTGATCAACCGTACCACCCGTGATATCACCATGATCGAGAACCTGTTCCGCATCATGCCCCAGATGCTGATCAAGGCTCCCATCATGGCCGTGTGGACGCTGATCGTGATCCTGCGTCAGAACGCCCCCCTGTCGGCGGTGGTGGCCGGCTGCCTTTTCGTCACCGTGGTGCCGCTGCTGCTGATGATCCTGCGTCTGCTTCCCCGCTTCACCCGTCTGACCGAGCTGACGGATGACATGAACCGGGTGGTCAGGGAGGATGTGACCGGCATCCAGGTGGTGCATGCCTTCAACGCGGAGGCCTATCAGGAAAAGAAGTTCCGGGCGCTGAACCGGGATGTGTTCCACCTGGAGCGGTACACCAATCACGCCTTCGGCCTGCTGCTGGACGGCGTGGCCTTCATGACCAACTTCATGTATCTGGCCATCTATCTCTTCGGCGCGCAGCTGGCCAACGGCATGGCCCTTACCGATCCCGCCCGTGCGGGCATGCTGGACAGTGTCAATGTGTTTGCCGTCTATTCCGGCTATCTGACCGTGGCCTTCCTGCAGATGATCATGGTGATGATCAACATTCCCCGTGCCACTATCGCCGGCAGGCGTGTGCTGGAGGTGTTGTGCACCCCCACCTCTGTGACGGAGGGCACCCGCTCCGACGCTCCGGAGAAGGGCACCCTGGAGTTCCGGGATGTGTCCTTCCGTTACCCGGACGGCGGCGCTGATGTGCTGGAGCATATCAGCTTCCGGGTGGAGCCCGGACAGACCCTGGCCGTCATCGGCGGCACAGGCAGCGGCAAGACCACTCTGGTGTCCCTGATGACCCGCCTGTTCGACGCCACGGAGGGCGACGTGCTGCTGGACGGCGTGAATGTGAAGGATTATACCTTCGATGCCCTGTATGACAGAGTCGGCTTTGCGCCGCAGAGGGCCCAGCTCTTCTCCGGCACGGTGGAGAGCAACCTGAGGCTTGGTCACGCCTCCGGGATCTCCGACGAGGAGGCCTGGGAGGCTCTCGACCTGGCCCAGGCGAAGGAGTTCGTCTCAGGCCGCGAGGGCGGGCTGGAGAGTCCCATCGCCCAGAGCGGCCGCAATGTCTCCGGCGGTCAGAAGCAGCGTCTCTCCGTGGCCAGGGCTCTGGCCGGGCACAGCGAGGTCATGATCTTCGACGACACCTTCTCCGCACTGGATTTCAAGACCGACAGGGCGCTCCGTGCCGCGCTGCGCGAAAGGCGCAGGGGCACCACCCTGGTCATCGTGGCCCAGCGCATTTCCACCATCCGCCATGCTGACAGCATCCTGGTGCTGGACAAGGGCCGCATGGCCGGCCTGGGCACCCATCGGGAGCTGATGGAGAGCTGCCCCGTCTACCGTGAGATCGCCGAAAGCCAGCTGTCCCAGAGCGAGCTGGCCGCGGAAGGGGGTGTCCGCGCATGAGCGAAGCCGAAAAAAAGCAGCGTCTCGGCGTGATGGGCACCCTGCGCCGTCTGGTGTCTATGGACAGGCGGTTGCTGTGGACCGTGCTGCTCTGCGGCGCGGTGTCCGTAGGCAGCTCCGTGCTTTCCGGCTACGCTCCCAAGCTCATCGAGCATATCGTGGATGAGCTGGCTGTGCTGCTGGAGGGCAAGGCGCTCAATATGGAGGCGGTGACCCGCTTCGGCTGGATCACCCTCCTGGTCTATCTCGCCGCCCAGGTCCTCAGCGCCTGGCAGGCCTTCTACATGGCCACCGTCATTGCCCGGCTGACCCGCAACCTGCGCAGCGACCTCTTTGCCAAGATCAACCGCCTGCCCCAGCGCTATTTCGGTGAGAGCGCGGTGGGCGATGTGATGTCCATCATGTCCAACGACATCGCCACCCTCACCGGCACCCTGAACGAGCGCCTGCCCGCCTTCGTCACGGGCATCACCCAGCTGGTGGTGTATCTCGTCATCATGCTGACCACCAACGTGACCCTGGCGCTGACCGTCATCATCGTCACCGCGCTGGGCATGGTGCTGGCCGCCGTGGCCATGAAGCTTTCCGGCGCCCATTATCAGCAGCGCCAGGACGCCCTCGGCGCCATGAACGGCTATGTGGAGGAGTACTACGCCGGACACGATGTGGTGCGGATGTCCCGGGCGGACGGCGAGACCGTCTCCGCCTTCCATGCCCTGAACGAGCGCTACCGCCGGGACAACTGGATTGCCGGCTTTCTGGCCGGGCTTTCCGAGGCCATGGGCAGCGTGCTGCAGTCCCTGGGCTTCGTGGCGGTGGTGGTGGTGGGCTCTGTCCTGGCCGCCCAGGATGCCGTCTCGCTGGGTGCCGTCGTTTCCTTCACCATTTTCGTGAGGCAGTTCAACGAGCCTGTCTCCAGCCTGCTCACCAGCCTGATGGGCCTGGAGGAGGCCTCCGCGGGCGGCGAAAGGGTGTTCAGCTTCCTGAGCGAGGCCGAGAATCCCCGGACGGAGCCTGCCGCCGTGCCTGCCGTGCGGGGACAGGTGGATTTCGAGCATGTGCGCTTCAGCTACACCGGCCGGGATGAGGACGCTGTGATCCACGACTTCTCCGCCACGGTGAAGCCGGGACAGAAGGTGGCCATCGTAGGCCCCAGCGGCGCCGGCAAATCCACCATGATCAACCTGCTGATGCGCTTCTTTGACATTCAGGGCGGGCGCATCCTGATCGACGGCGTGCCCCTGACGGAGCGCAGCCGTGAGGAGGTCCACAGCCTGTTCGCCATGGTACTGCAGGATACCTGGCTCTTTGACGCCAGTATCCGGGAGAACCTGTGCTTCAACATGGAGGGCCTCACCGATGAGCAGCTGATGGAGGCCTGCCGCCGCTGCAGCATGGACGGGTTCGTCACCAGCCAGCCCAACGGGCTTGACACGGTGCTGGACAGCAGGACCAACATCTCCGCCGGTCAGAAGCAGCTGCTCACCATCGCGAGGGCCATGCTGCAGAACAGGCCCATGCTGATCCTGGATGAGGCCACCTCCTCTGTGGATACCCGCACCGAGCTGCTGATCCAGCGGGCCGTGGACAGCCTGACCGAGGGCCGCACCAGCTTCGTCATCGCCCATCGCCTGTCCACCATCCGCAACGCCGACCTGATCCTGGTGATGAAGGACGGCGACATCATCGAGCAGGGCACCCATGATGCCCTGATGGCTGCCGGCGGCTTCTACGCCGGGCTCTACAACAGCCAGTTTGACCCTGTCGGTGAATAAAGGAGGGTTTATGATGCTTCGAGCCATGGGACTTTCCGATGCCTATATGTATTACGCCAATTCGGGCCGCTCCACCAGCATGGAGATCAAGATCCCGCTGACCATGCGGGAGCCTGTGAACGTTTTCCTGCTTGGCCGGGCCGCCGATCAGGCGCTGGCTCTGTTCCCCGAGTTTGCCGTCCGCCCCGTCATCTGCGGCGGAAAGCCCATGTTTGAAGAGAATCACGCACCGGTGCGGGTCATCACCGCACCGGACGACGGCACCTTCTCTCTGGATTACGGCACGGAGGACACCAACGGCCATGTGCTGTTCTTCCTGGCGGACAGCCGCGATGCCAGGCGAGTCACCTTCTGCTACTATCACGCCATGAGCGATTTTGTGGGCGGCATGGCCCTGCTGAAGACCGTGCTGTACCGCTACAGCCTGCTGCTGGGGCTGGTTCCGGAGGTCTCTCCGGAGGAGCTGGCGGCCGCCGGTGTGCGCACCGCCGTGCCGGACCGTTGGGACCGGGCCGAGAACCTGGACCCCTATGCCGTGTTCGGCCGCCCCGCCGACGCCGCCGGAGAGGGCGGCATGCCCCCCATGGCCTTTCTGCCGCCGGTGGAGATCTATCCCTGGGGCAATGACTACAACCATATCTACGATGTACATCTGAGCAGCTCCGCGTTCCATCAGAAGGCGAAGAGCTTCGGCACCAGCTTTGCGCCGCTGCTGGTATGCCTGCTGGCGGACGCCGCGGACAGCCTGTGGCATGCCGGCTCGAGGCCCGTGGGCGTGGCGCTGCCCATCGACATGCGCCCTCTGTTCGGCGCGAATACGGTGACCAACTTCTCCGATTCCGTGCTGTTCTTCTGCACGGAGGAGGACCGGGCTCTGCCTGTGTCCCAGCGCTGCGCCATGCTGACGAAGAGCCTGAAGGAGCAGCGCACCGCCGACCGGGCGCAGCCCATCATCTATGGCAAGGCGCAGCAGACCCGTTCCTTCCTGGAGGCTGAGGAGGGCTACCTGGCCACGGCGGCCCGGCTCACCGCCCTGCCCGCGCCGGGCACGCCCTTCCCGGAGGGGCCCGTCACGCTGGGCCTGACCTATCCCGGCCGTCTGGATCTGCCCGCCTGCTGCACCGCCCCGGTGGCCCATGTGGGCGTGGAGTCCGTCATCAACCTGACCAAGCTGTTCAGCATCGTCAGCACCTGCGGCGATGACATGACCGTCAGCCTGATCCAGCGCTTCGACGGTGCCGAATACGCCGAGGCCCTGGGCCGCGAGCTGGACAGGCTGGGGCTGACCCACACGCTCGCCGACAGGGGCCGCCGCCGCCAGGACTGCATGGATCCCGCCCGCCTGAAGGTCGTTGAGCTTTGACGCCCGTTCCTCTGAAGGAGGTCAAGTTGAGTATGAAGCATTATGAGCTTTCCGTCGTCACGCCCTTCCACAATGTGGACAGGGGGATGTTCGAAAACTGCGTGGCCGGTATGCGCAGACAAACCTACGGCTATGAGAACATCGAGTGGATCGTGGTGCTGCACAATTGCGGGCCCGAGTACCTGGCCTTCGCCCACGAAATGCTGGACGGAGACGAAAATGTGCGCCTGCTGGAGCTGAACGACGGGATCCATTCCCCCTCCAGCCCCCGGAACTGGGGCATGAAGCACGCCACCGGCACCTACCTGGGCTTTCTGGACGGCGACGACAGCTTCACCGAGGAGTGCGCCGCCACCGCCCTGGACGCCATCCGCCGCAATGATGCCGACATCTGTGTGTTCCGCCGTGAATTCGAGCTGGAGCGTCAGGGCATGCTGGTGGTGACCGAGCTGGTGCTGTGGGATCAGACCCAGCGTGAGATTCTGCAGGAGCAGGGCAGCCTCGACAATGAGAAGCTCTTCGCCAGCAACTGGGGCCTGGTGACCTCCAAGCTGTACCGCCGTGCCTTCCTGGAGAGCTATAGTGCCGAATTTGACGGCACCGTGACCATGGCGGAGGATTTCCTCTTCAATACCGTTGCCTACGGCAAGGCCCGCCGCATCGTCATCCTGCCCCAGTTCATCGGCTACCACTACTTCGTGAACAGCAACTCCCTGGTGCAGGCCAACTGGTCCGAGGGCAGCAAGCTCATCAGCTACAGCCGGGGCTTCGGCAAGATCTTCGACGCAGGCATCCGCAACGGCTTCAACATGAACGAAACCATCTGCCTGCTGTCCATGCAGATCGCCCTGAACATGATCGACAATCCCGGCCTTTCACTGGAGGACCGGCTCACCATCCGTGATATCATAGCGCCCTATCTGGAGAAGACCACCCGCATCGCGCCCAACAAGATCTACCCGGCCAAGAAGGCCAATGACCTCTATGATATCCCCTGCAGCGTGATCCTGCACCCGGAAAAGTGGGCTCAGTCCGAGGCGGACAGGGGCGTGCTGGCCTCCTCCGATATGCGCCATGTGGACGGCGCCTACGCCGTGCTGGAAAGGATCCTGGAGGCCAACGCGGACACCGACATCGGCCGCCGCTATGACTTCGCCCACATGTGGACGCTGGACGCCTTCCGCAGCAAGGTGCCTCTCTCCGACTACAGCACCTACCGCCCCTGGATCCGGCTGACGACCCGCACCGGCGAGAGCCGCATCTTCACCGCCGGCGACATCGCCGCCTACTATGTGGATTTCGATGAGAACGGCAATCAGATGCTGCTGCCCTGCACCCGGGCCCAGCTGCGGGAATCCGTGGCGCTGCTGAAATCGCAGCTTTCCGGCCGCCGCACCCTGCTGTGCATGGAGAGCCTGCCCGCCACCATCAACTTCAACGACCAGACCACCCTGAACACCCTGAACGGCCTGACCCTGGAGCAGTATTATACCCACGAATATCCCGCCGAGAGCCGTCTGGGCGCGGTGCTGACCGCCCCCATGGAGCTGCTGTTCCCCCAGACCGCCGGCGACAAGACCTATGCCCGGCTGCTGTTCGCCCTGGCGGACAGGGAGCTGGATCAGATCGTGGCGCTGTCCACCTGGGACCTGCTGGCCATGCTGGAATACCTGGAGGGAGGCTGGGAGCCCCTGTGCCGCGACCTTCAGCAGGGCACCGTCGGCCCGGAGGCCGGACTGGAGGAGAACGAACGCCTGCAGCTGCAAAGCCGTCTCCATGCCGACCCCGCCAGAGCCGTTGAGCTACGGAGCATCTTCTCCCGCGGCTTCGAGACACCCGTTCTGCCCCTGATCTGGCCCCGCCTGAGCCGGATCATCGCCAACGGCAGCGGCGACTATACCATCTTTACCGACCATCTGGCCGCCTATACCGGCAGCATTCCCCTCAGTAACGGCGCCTACACCCTCAGCGAGGGCATCCTGGGCTATGCCACAGAGGGCTTCAACGAGTACCGGCTGAACACCGCCAGCTGCTTCGCCGAGTTCCTGCACCGCTCCAGCGGCCGGGTGCTGCTGGCGGATGAGCTGACCCGCGGCCATGTGTACGAGCCTGTAATCACCAACTTCTCCGGCCTGTACCGCTACCGCACCGGCGCCCTGGTGTATATCACAGGTGTGGGCCCGGAGGGCGTCACCTTCCGTCCCCTGACCAGGCTGAATCTGGGTGTGACGCTGCCCGGCGGCGGGCTGCTGAACGGCTCCCACCTGTATGAGCCCCTCAAGCGGCTGGAGGAGCGCACCGGCCTTGCGCTGACGGACTGCGCCTACTGGCAGGATGAGGATGGCACGCCCCGGGTGGTACCCCAGCTTTCCGTGCGCAGCGTCAAGCTGATGCCCGGGCTGGCGGGCCGTCTGTCCGGGCTGACGGAGCAGCTGCGGCGGGATCTCAGCGAAGCCTGTGGCTGCGAGCTGCCCGCCCTGCGGCTGAGCTTCAGCCGCCCCGGCACCCACCTGGAGCTGCGCAGCCTGCAAAGCGTGACCGCTCAGGTCTCTCCGGACTGCATCAACCCCATCCATTATATCGGCCGCGATGAACTGAAGGCCTTCTTTGCGGAGCATGCCTTTCCCATCGGCGAATGACCCCCAAGCCTGACGCCGTCCTTGTTTTGTCCATATTTCATAAGGAGGAGCCTCTGCTATGGAACTGATTCAGAAGGGCTATGCCCAGCAGCTTGCGGAGCGTGCCCTGCTTCACCCTGACCGTGACGCCATCGTCATGGGCGATGAGCGTGTGACCTATGCCCAGCTCACCGCCCGGCTGGACCGGGTGGCCGCCACGCTGCTTTCCGCAGGCCTGAAGAAGGGTGACAAGGTGGTGCTTTGGTCCGTGGCCTGCCCCATGTGGCTGATCGCCTATTACGGCATCATCCGCGCCGGCGGCGTGGCCGTGGTGCTGAATGCCAACCTGACCCTGAAGGACGCGGTGCCTCTGGCGGACTTTGCCGACACCGTCATGCTGCTTTACGGCAAGACCCACGATACCGCCGGCACCGCCGCGGAGGCCGCCGGTCTGGCCGAAGCCTTCCACCTGGACGCAGGAGGCGTGTTCAGCCTGGCGGAGACCGACTTTGAGCAGGCCTCCTTCCCGCTGCCGGATGTGTCCGGCTGGGATATCCATGACGACGCCTACATCATCTACACCTCCGGCACCACCGCCTTCCCCAAGGCGGTACTGACCTCCCAGTTCGGCATCGTGAACGCCGCTGCCCACCTGACGGAGGCCATCAGCAGCCGCAAGGGCGACCGGGCTGTGATGGCAGTGCCTCTGTTCCACGCCTACGGCATCATGGTCAGTTGGATCTATCTCAGCAATGGCGGCACCATTCTGATCCCGTAGGCCATCAAGTCCGATGTCGTCGCCCGCCTGGTGGACCGGGAGGAGGCCACTGATCTTTGGAGCGTGGCCGTGATCTATCAGGGCATCATCGATGACGCTGAGCTGACCGCCATGGCCGCGCCGAGGCTGCGCTTCTGCACCATCGCAGGCAGCTACACCACACCCATGCAGTTCATGCGCTATGAGTCCTCCCTCTTCAATGCCGTGTTCGTGAATATGTACGGCATGACGGAGACCTGCGCCGCCTATTGCCTGACCCGCCCCGAGGATGACATCCGGGTACGCTACAACACCGTGGGCCGGCCCATCAGCGGCGTGGAGGCCGCAGCCTGGAGTGAGGAAAAGGGCATCCTTCCTCCCGGTGAGGTGGGCGAGATCATCACCCGCGGCTTCCATCTGAAGAACGGCTACTACAAGCTGCCCCCCGAAAAGCAGGCTGTCGACGCCGACGGCTGGCTCCACTCCGGCGACCTGGGCGTCTTTGACGAAGGGGGCAACCTGCGCATCGTGGGCCGCATCAAGGACATCATCATCAAGGGCGGCGAGAACATCGCGCCTTCCGAGATCGAAAGCGAGGCTGTGGCCATCCCCTGCGTGAAGGAGTGCCGCATCTTCGGCTTCCATGACCGTGTATACGGCGAGAACCTGGCTGCCTGCGTCACCGTCACGCCCGGCATGGTCTTTGACGAGGCCACCGTCCGCAAGACACTGAAAGCCAGGGTCGGCTCCTATAAGACGCCCGTCCATTTCGTGGTGTATGACGCCTTCCCCCTGAACGCCAACGGCAAGGTGGACCAGCGGGCCCTGCACACCGATCTGCTGAACCGCCTGCGCCGCATGGAGCTGAAGAACGAGCTGAACAAGGGCGTGGTCATCATGAGTATGTCCCTGAAGAACAGCACCTACGGCATCGGCCCGGTGACCGAGATGATGAGCGGCTACGCCCAGGTGCTGGGCTTCGACCGCCGCAAGGCCAACCGCATTCGCCTGGCCGTGGAGGAGACCCTCACCATGCGCATCAACGAGACCGCCCGGGACATCGGCGACATCCACCTGTCCATCCTCTGCTGCAACGGCTACCTGCGGGTGGTCTGCACCGATGCCGGCATGACAGAGGACGCTGACCGTGAGGACATTCGCCGCACCTCCACCGCCATCCTCGTGCGCATGGCGGACGATGTCTCCATGAAGCTGCTGGAGAGCGGCCAATACGAGACCCGCATGGACTTTACCTACAATCAGGATTTCAGCATTGAAGACTTCCTGATGGCGCATGAGCGCGTATGACCATACAGAAAGGAAGGGATTATCCTTGACGCCTGACATCTCCGTCATCATCCCGCTGTACAATGCCAGGGATCTGGTGGGCTATACCATCGACAGCCTGCTGAACCAGACCAAGAAGGAGCTGGAGATCCTGCTGGTGGACGACTGCTCCACCGACGGCTCCGCCGAATATGTGGAGCAGCGCTACGCCGGCGATGAGCGTGTCCGCGTCATCCGCCAGCCGAAGAACGGCGGTCCCGGCGTGGCCCGAAACACCGGCATCGAGCAGGCCCGGGGCGAATACATCACCTTCTGCGACAGTGACGACCAGATCAAGCCCGAGTGCTATGAGAAGATGTTCGCTGTGGCCCGGGCCTATGACGCCGATGTGGTGCATGCCACCGGCTGCCTCATCTCCATGCTGGAGAATACCCCTGACGACATGCTGACCGTGAAGGATGAGGACTGGTGCGCCTGCCATTCCGACAGGCCGGATGTGCTGAAGGTCACCCCGGTCACCGGCACGCCCCAGGAGCTGCTGGAGGGCTGGCTGCAGCACAACTATCACTGGGCCATCTGGAACAAGCTCTATCGCCGTCAGCTGCTGATGGAGCATCATATCCGCTTCGGCAAAATGCGTCTGGCCGAGGATCAGCACTTCTGCTTCTGCTGCCTCTTCCTGGCAAAGACCTATGTGCAGATGCCCGGCTTCTGGTACTGCTACAGGCAGGTACCCACCTCCGCCTGCAGGGGCAAGTATGATATGAAATTCCTGCTGAAGGCCCTTCGTTCCGGCTTTGAGGCTGTGGAGGCCATGGAGGAGAGCGGCAAGGCCATGCCCTGGTTCGCGGAGCATCCGGATGAGCTGGGCCGTGCCGTCACCTATGTGGCAGACGGCATCGACACCGCCTTCACCCGGCAGATCTACTGGGCACTGGGTGAGGAGACCGTGCGGAGCAGCGCCGAGGTCCACGCCCTGTTCCGGGAGTTCCTGGGCAACCAGGCGCCGGCCATGGAGGCCCTGTTCAATGACGCCCATGCCCTGCGACCAAAGGAGGATGACTTCATGGCCCTTGTCAACTCTCCTCTCGGCCTGCGGCGGCTGGTGGAGGGCGGCTTCTTCCTGACCCTGAAGGACAAGCAAAAGCAGCTGGAGGAGGCCGCGAAGGTATGAATGAATCAAAGCTGACTGCCCCCGTCGCCGTCACCGGCGGCGACATCCGGGGCTATTACACGGCCGACGGCGCCGTGAAGGTCTATTTGGGCGTCCCCTACGGCAAAGCCCCCGCCGGTGAGCTTCGCTTTCGGGAAGCCCAGCCGCCGGAGCCCTGGGCCGGTGTCCGTGACTGTCTCACCTTCGGCCTGAATGCCATTCAGGAGAAGCAGGCTCCCTTCTTCGTCTGGACGGAGGAGTTCATCATCCGGGACACCGGCTACGGCGAGGACTGCCTGAACCTGAACATCTGGACGGCGGAGGACGGACAGACCGGCAAGCCCGTGCTGGTGTATCTGCACGGAGGCGGCTTCTCCACCGGCGGCAGCTCCTGCGAGATCTATGACGGCGAGGCCATGGCCCGAAAGGGCATCGTCTTCCTCTCCTTCAACCACCGGGTAGGCACGCCCGGCCTCTATTGCTCGGAGGAGCTGGATGCCGAATCACCCACCGGCACCTCCGGCAGCTATACGCTGCTGGATGAGCTGACGCTGCTGCGCTGGGTGCGTGACAACATCGCTTCCTTCGGTGGCGACCCCACCCGGGTCACCCTGATGGGGCAGTCCTCCGGCGGCGCGGAGATCAATGCGCTGTGCGTATCCCCCCTGGCAAAGGGGCTGTTCAGCCAGGCCTTCGTCATGGGCCTGAGCAACTACCGCATGCCCACCCAGCCCTGTGACTGGAAAAGCGCGGCAGAGGTCAAGGCCCATCGGGCCTTCCCGGAGCTCTCCCTGACCCAGCTGCGTGCCGCTGACGCCTCCCTCTTTCTGCAGGGCGAGCCGATGCGGTACCTGACCCTGGACGGTCATGTGCTGGATGTGGGCTTCAATGAGGGCGTGGACGGCGGCAGGACAAAGGGCATCCGGATGCTGCTGGGCATGGTGCGGGACGACGCGGTGGTCACCGACGCCCTGACGCCCTCTCCAGCCCGGAATCCCCAGCGCACCGGGGAGGACTTCCTGCAAACTCTGCACGAGAGCTTCGGCCCGCTGTATGACGAGGCCGCAGCCCTGTATGACCTGGAAACGGAAAACTACATTCCGGTCATGATGCAGATGAATCAGGACTATCTGCTGGCCTCCAACCTGGCCGTGGCAGACAGCCGCAGCCAGACCGGAAGCGGCGATACCCTGCTGTATCTCTTCAATCATGTCATGCCCGGCCCCATGAGTGAAATGGCAGGCGTGTTCCATTCCTCCGAGATTCCCTATTTTCTGGACACCCTCTCCGACCGCCGCAGGGAGCTGTGGCAGGAGAAGGACCGGGAGCTGGCCTCCAGGCTCTCCGATGGCCTGGCCCGCTTCGTAAAGGGCGAGCTGCCTGAGCCGGACTGGCTCCCCTCCGAAAACGGCGAGTACCGTTTGCTGTCCGATGATGTTATAGGCACCGTCAGCTTCCCCGCCGAAAAGCTGTCCTTCTGGATGAAGGCCTTCAGCAGAGGCTGAGCCTATATAAAAAGGAAGAAGCGGCTCCGGTCCTTTGCCACTTCTCCCCGCTGAGCTTTTCCTGTCATGATGAAAGGAGTGTTTTTCCATGAACGAGGTCTATGAATTTCTGAAGAATGCCGGCACCTATTACCTGGCCACCGTGGAGGGCGACCAGCCCCGTGTGCGCCCCTTCGGCACCGTGGATGTGTTCGAGGGCAGGCTGTACATCCAGACCGGCAAGAGCAAGAATGTGTCCCACCAGCTGCAGGCCAATCCCAGGGCTGAGCTCTGCGCCTTCAAGGACGGCGTGTGGGTACGTGTGGCCGGTCAGCTGATCCGCGATGACCGGGTGGAAGCCAAGGCCCATATGCTGGATCAGTATCCCCACCTGAAGGCCCGTTACAGCGCCGAGGATGACAACACCGAGGTGCTGTACTTCAAGGACGCCGTGGCCACCTTCTCCTCCTTCACCGCCGCTCCCAGGACCGTGAGCCTGTAAGCAAAAG
>R14__coassemble_207_pt1 | contig 47426 bp, 45 predicted proteins | sample R14__metabat2_high_PE_034 | metagenome-assembled genome bin R14
GCCCACACCTGTGCCCGACAGCACGGTATATGAATATGTGGTGGTGGCCACCGGTCCCACGCCGACGCCCGCGCCGCCGCCTTCGCCCACGCCCACGCCCTATATCACCTTCCGGCCCGAAGACCTGACCTGGGAGGACTGAGCCTCATGAACAAGCTGTATGAGCTGCCCTTTGTGGGCTCCCTCCTCCGGGCCCTTGTCTTCTGCCTGGTGCTGCTGCTGAGCTATCTGCTGCAGGTGAGCGCGATGCCGTATCTCAAGGTAAACGGCATCGCGCCCAACCTGCTCCTGGTCACCCTCTCGGTGGTGGCCGTGGGCTTCGGCCGGTTGCGCAGCTTCTGGACCGGCGGCTTCTTCGGTCTGCTGCTGTAGATCATGACGCCCACCGTGTCCCTGCTGAACATGGCGATGTACACGGCCGCGGGCTTTATCGCCTTCATCTTCACGGACAGGAGCCCGCAGCAGCTGGAGTTCCGCCGCAGCCAGGGCCGGTCCGGCTACAACATGAACCCTCTGCTGCGGACCGTCCTGTGCTGTCTGCTGCTGATCGTGCTATACAACGGCGTGAATCTGATGAAGATCTACCTTTCCGGCTATGAGCTGGTCACCGTGCATTTCACCCGTGCGCTGCTGAGCGTGGTACTCACCGAGCTGCTGTGTCTGCTGCTCATGATGCCCTTGCGCCTGCTGCTGGGGCTGCACTATGTCCCCCTGCGCCGGGAGAAGCCCGTGCGTTATGAAAAGGCCTGATTGATCCCCCGATGATCCCAACCCCCTCTGAAAGGAGGCCAAGGCATGAAGCTGCCTGTATTTCCCTTCCGAAAGAAAAAGCTTTCGCGGAAAAAGGCCGGCGCCCGTGAAGCGCTGACCGCCCGTTTTGCCATCGGATTTGTGCTGATCCTTGCCATGTTCGGTTATCTGCTGTCCGGCCTGATCACCCTGCAGCTGAAGGACAGTGAAACCTACGCGGCCAAGGCCTCCAGCACCCGCACCAAGACCATTGTGCTGCGCGGCAAGCGCGGCAATATCACCGACGCCGAATCCGTGATCCTGGCCCAGGACGAGCTGATCTACAATGTGACCTTCTATAAGGATCCCTCCCAGACCAGCAAGGCCAACTATCAGGCCTTCAGCCAGTCCATCATCGATACCATTGAGATCATCGAGCGCAACGGCGGCTCCATGTACATCGATTTTGACATTGAGCGCAACGAGGAGACCGGCGAGTGGCAATTCAATTTCGGCAGCGGCGTATCCGACGCCGTGCTGGCCACCCGCGAGAGCCAGTGGCGCAGCAACAACTATCTGACCGTCGGCAGCTATCCCACTGCCGATGACTGCATCACCGCCCTGAAGAAGCGCTACCGCCTGGTGCAGACCGAGGAGGAGGATGCCGCGCTCCGCGAGGCCGAGGGCGACAGCTATGTGCAGACCATCCTGGTGGATGAAGAGACCATGTGCAAGGTGATGGCCATCTTCTGCGAGATGCAGATGAACGTGTTCAACTCCCAGCCCATCATCATCGCCAAGGATGTGAAGTACGAGACCGTCATTGAGGTGGAGACACGCAGCATGTCCCTTTCCGGCATGGAGATCGCCGTGGGCACCAAGCGCGTCTATCCCCGCAGCACCCTGGCCTCCCAGGTGATCGGCTACATCGGTGCCATCCCCTCCCAGTCCATGTGGACCACCCTGAAGGCCCAGGGCTACAGTTACAATGATACCATCGGCCGCGACGGCATCGAAAGCTCCATGGAGGAGTGGCTGACCCAGAACTCCTCCGCCCGTCAGGGCAGCCGCGTGGTGGAGCGCGACCAGATGAGCCGCATCGTGCGCGAGTTGAGCTACACCGCCCCCCAGGACGGCAACAACGTGAAGCTGACGCTGATCGCCAGCTATCAGCAGGTAGCCGAGCGCGCCGTGGCCTCCAATGTGAGCGATACCCGCGATGTGCAGGAAAAGCTGATGACCTCGGACAGCTGGCTGGACGAGAACAAGAGCGATATCGCCACCCGAAACTGGGATACCTACCCGCTGGAGCTGGCCGAGCACGGCTGTATGATCGTGCTGGATATGCAGGACAGGGTGCTGGCCATGGCCAACTATCCCACCTACGACCTGAACGCCCTGGTAGGCGGCGGCAAGGAGGCCATCGAGATCCTGCAGGACGACAGAGGTCTGCTGCTGAATTACGGCATCGCCGCCCGCGGTACGCCAGGCTCCATTTTCAAGATGGTCACCGGCTACGGCGTGCTGAACGAGGGTGAGCTGCAGCCCACAGAGCGCTTCTCGGACATGGGCTATTACAAAAAGTACAACAGCGACGAAAGCACGGCCCCCAAATGCTGGATCAGCGAAAATTACCGCTACAAGCACATGAACCAGACCATCGTGCAGGGCCTCTCCAACAGCTGCAACTATTTCTTCTACGAGATGGGCTCCCGCCTCGGCGAGGAGCGGCTGTACCGGTACGCCTCCATCTTCGGCCTTACCAGCAAGACGGGCATCGACCTGCCCGGTGAGGTGCGAAGCGTGGTGGGCAGCCAGAACACCCTGTACGACACCACCAAGGACATGTCTGAGTCCAGCCAGGACACCTCCATCCCCATCATTGCCTTCAACGCCATCAAGAAGCACCTTCGGAACTGCGGCGCCAGCTACAACATCACCTATGATGATGACCGGCTGAGCGTATGCGCCAAGCGTCTGATGGACATGGCCGTCAATACCGCACAGACGGACTGGGTGCCCAACATCCGTACCATCCTGATGGAGGAGTTGGGCATGACCAAGGCCATGGTTTACACCCAGGTGGTCATCGGTGACACCTACAACTACATGAACGAGGTCAAGTGGGGCGGCAGCCAGACCATCATGACAGCCATCGGCCAGTCCGTCACCACCCTGACCCCCATCGCCGTAGCCCGCTATGTATGCGCCATTGCCAACGGCGGTTATGTGTACAATGTGTCCATCATCGACTCCATCACCTCACCGGACGGCGAGATCATCTCGCAGCGAACGCCCCAGCTGGTCAACCGGCTGGAGAACGCGGATGAGTACCTGCCCCTCATCCGGGAAGGCATGGAGGGCGTGGTTGACGACGGCGGTACCGCATCCAAGTACTTCAAGGGCTGGAAGTACCAGACGGAGATCAACGCGAAAACGGGAACGGCGCAGACCACCAGCATCGACCTGGAGAACAACGCCTGGTTCGTCTGCTTCGCTCCCAGAGAGAATCCGTAGATCGCCATCGCCGTCTTCATCCCACACGGCTATTCCGGAGGCAACGCCTCCATCGCAGCCAGGACCTTCATCGAATGGTACCTGGATCAGAAGACCCTGCGCACCACCGACTATTCGCTGCCCATCGGCAACAGCCTGGCGCCTTAAGGCCCGGGCCGGAAGGGAGGCCCTTATGGGTAAAAGCTGGCTTTTCGCGTCCGGAAAGGGCGGCGTGGGCAAATCCACCGTCGCCTCCTGTCTGGGCATTGCCCTGGCCCGGCTGGGGCACCGCGTGTGCATCGTGGACGCCGACATCGGTCTGCGGGATCAGGATGCCATCATGGGGCTGGAAAACCGCGTGGTCTATGATATTATTGATGTAACCAAGGGCCGCTGCACCCTGGAGCAGGCCCTGATCCCCTCCCCGCTGGAGGAAAAGCTGCTGCTGCTGCCCGCCGCCCAGTTTGCCCGGGCCGGCGACCTGAAGCATGAGCGCTTCGATCCCGTGCTGCGGAAGCTGACGGAGTCCTTCGATGATGTGCTCATCGACTGCCCCGCCGGCATCGAGAAGGGGCTGCGGAACATGCTGCACAGCAAGCAGGACGGCCTGGTGCTGATCTGCACCCCGGACGATGTGTGCATGAGGGATGTGGAGCGCACGGCCATGGTGCTTCGCCGCCGGAGCCAGCCCAGGCCCCTGCTGATCGTCAACCGTCTGGACGATGACCTGATACGCGCGGGCGAAATGTACACTGCCGCGGTGGTGGCCCAGACCATCGATCTGGAGCTGCTGGGTGAGCTGCCTGATGACATCGACGCCTATCGGGCGCTGCTCTCCCACCGCTCCCCCATGGAGTTTGACTGCGAGCTGGCCGATGCCGTCACCCGGGTGGCCCGGCGCATGTGCGGCGAAGCCGTGCCGCTGCCCGGCATCGGCACCGGCAGGCTACCCTGGTACGCACGGCTCTTCCGCTTTAAGCCCGACCGGCTGTCCGAGCGGAAGCAGACCCTTTCCAAGAAAGGAGGACAGAGCGATTGATCGTTGAAAACAGACGCGCCCGGGCCCATATCGATTACCCGCTGATCATCATGGTTTTCGGCCTTGCCCTGTTCGGCCTGCTGGCGGTGTCCGTGGCTACCTATTCCACCAGCTCCTCCTCTGACGCCTCGCTGCTGACTCACCTGGCCACCTCCAGCTACGCCATGAGGCAGCTGCTGTACGTTTTCCTTGCCATCGTCATCATTTCTGTGATGCTTGCCATCCCCTATGAGATGTATTACCGCTATGTCCATGTGTTCTACCTTGCTGCCACCGGCCTGGTGCTCTTCACGCTGGTGACCAACCGTGCCGCCGGCGTGAAGGCCTGGACAGACCTTATCTGGGGCTATACCATACAGCCCTCCGAGTTTATCAAGCTGGCCATGATCCTGTTCCTGGCCAAGTATTTCTCCAGGTTCGATCATCCGCTCAGCAACGGCAGGCAGTTTGTGGAGACAGCGGTCTATGCCGGTTTCCCCATGGTGGTCATCCTGGCCTCCGGTGAGATGGGTTCCATGCTGGTGATGGTGTTCATCGTAGCCATGATGCTGTTCTTCGCCAACACCAGGCCCTCCACGCTGGCGATCCTCGGTCTGGCGGCCGTACTGGCGCTGGCGCTGCTCTATGGCTACATGGTCACCTTCAACGCGGACAGCTACCGTCTGGCCCGCGTGCTGGCCTTCATCGATCCCGCCTCCTACTCCTCCACCGATGCCTACCAGCAGACCCAGTCCAAGATCGCCATCGGCTCCGGCGGACTGTTCGGCATCGGCATGTTCGTGGACGGCGCCCTGAGCCAGCTGAACTATGTGCCCGCCGACTGGACTGACTTCATCTTCGCCACCATCGGCGAGGCCTGGGGCTTCGTGGGCTGTGTCACCCTGCTGGTCGTCTACCTGCTGGTCATCCTTCGCATGCTGTACCTGGCCTATTACACCAGGGACCGCTTCGGCAGGCTGGTGATCCTGGGCGTGATGTCCATGCTGCTGTTCCATGTATTCGAGAACATCGCCATGACCATAGGTCTGATGCCGATCACCGGCATACCCCTTCCCTTCATCAGCTACGGCGGCTCCAACATGGTCACAAACATGGCCGGCGTGGGACTGGTGCTGATGGTGACCAAGAACCGCTCCGCAGCCACGCATGTGAATGTGCCCCAGCGTGAGGCCTCCGTCAAGTGGTACAGGCGCCGCAGAGGCATCGCGAAATAAGACCGGTACAGAAAAACCGCAGTCCGGATGGGCTGCGGTTTTGTACTGGGAAAACAGGCTTTACTGCTCCGGTACCACGGCAAAGATGATCAGATCCTCGTCCGTGGCGCTCTCCATGCAGTGGGTGTGGCCCTTGGGGCAGTAGTGGGCATTGCCGGCGGAGACCAGCTCCTCCTGTCCGTCCATGATGATGCGGGCGGTGCCGCTGACCACATACACGATCTCGCTGCTGGTCTCATGGGTATGCATGCCGATGGAGTCGCCCCTGGACAGGCGGCCCAGCATGATACGGTTCATACCGTCAAACTGCATCCGGGCATGGGCGGCACCCTCTCCACCCTTGAAATGGGGAATATCCACCTCGGGCATTTGGGTATAATCCAGGATCATGAGCGTTTCCTCCTCATTCAGCCGACCGTGGTCGGTTTTTTATTTTATTCCTTACTGCAGCTCTTCCGCCTCGGTGACGGTCTGTGTCTCCAGGTCCTCCAGGGAGATGCCGTACACGAAGGCATTGGCCTTGGTGCCGGTGGTGGCAATGACCATGGTGGAGCCGAATACGGCGGGAGAGGCGCTGATGGTACCGGACACCCGCAGGCTGCTGACCTGGCTGCCGGTCAGACCATCCAGCAGCAGGATGGTGCCGTCGGCGGTACACTGGATGATCCAGCCCTTGCCGGCCTAGCTGTATACGGCCACAGGCGAGGACTCGGTGTAGGAGGGCAGCGCACAGGCCCAGGCTACCTTGCCCGTCTCCTTGTTGATGGCGATCAGGGCGCTGTCCACAGCCTTGCTCCCCAGACCCAGGCTTTCGGCACCGGAGGCAGTGAGCCCGGCGGCGGTGAAGTATACCAGCTCGCTCAGGCCGTTCTGCCCGATGACGGGCGAAGCCTTCACGCCCACCGTCCAGCTGGTCTTCTTCTTGTTCTTCGCCACATCCAGGGTCAGAGTCCAGTCAAGCTCACCCGTCAACGCGTTGACGCGCACGATCCCGGCGGTGCCCTTGGTCCGGTTATTCAGCTCCGTGGCGGTATAGAGCCACAGACTGTTATCCTCCGTCAGGTCCAGCGCCACGGCAGCCTCCACGGAGTCTCCCAGGTCAACGGCCCACAGGTTGGTCAGGCTGTTGGTATCCACACAGCGGAGGATGCCGGCCATGTCCGCATAGTACACATAGCCCTGATACATGGCGGGAGAGGATTCCACGGCCGTGCGGTTCTTCTTCTCCCCCTTGGCCAGGGTCGTCATGGTCACATAGTCAGGGCTGATGGACAGGCTGCCGGCGTTATAATCGAAGGAGCTGCCCAGGTCGGCCAGGTACAGCATGCCGTTGGTGCCCACAGCCACCATGGAATCGGACACTGGATCATACAGGGCCGAGGTCTCAAAGGAGCCTATATCATTCAGGGGCCGGTCAAGCTTGCCGTCCAGTCCGTCGATCATGCCAAGGCTCTTCTGGTTCAGCAGGTTGTAATAGCGAAGACCGATATTGCCCGTGCCGCTGGCTACCTTGCGGGCATACTGGCCCACGGTCATCAGGGGATAGCCGTAGGGATGGATGCTGGGAGTACCCCGCAGAGGATAACCCACATTGATCTCATCACGGGTGGCCTCACCGTCCTCCAGGTCCAGGAAATAGATGCGGCCGTCGTTGCCCGCCAGGATGACCTCCGTCAGGTTGCGGGTATATTTCTTTTCCTCCACAATGTTGGACAGCTCACGGACCTGCACGCTCCAGCGCACGATGGCAGGCTGGCCTGTCCAGGCCGCACCCACATAGGAGGTCTTGCCGTCCGAGGCCTTCACGGCATTCATCTGGTGCTTCCACTTCACCGTCAGCCGTGTCAGCTCGTCCCCCACATTGCGGCTGGCGGCGTTCTGCCGGAAGTTGCTGCCGCGGAAGGTGAGCACACCGAAATCACGCAGCATATAGCTGTCACCGCTGGGCATATTGATCGTCGATTTGATCTCGCGGTTGTATTCCGTGATCTGCTTGCCGGTGGTGCCATAGAGCCGGATGGTGCTGAGGAGGGACGGATCGGAGCTCTTCACGCTGGAAACCGTCAAAGCCGGGCGCTCGGTGGGCTCCGGCGTAGCCGTGGGCTCAGCCTCCGGCGTGTCATCCATATCCGTGGCACCCTGGGGAGCCTCTGTCGGAGCGGGCGTAGGCTCGGCGGGGAGGTCGCTTTCCCGCCCATCGGGCTGCAGCAAGGTCTCCTCCTCCATGGCCACATCCTCGACCTCCCCCTCCGGCAGCCACTCGGGCTCCGGCTCCTCATCGTCCTCCAGGGGGATGTCAAGGTCGGAGACATCCTCCGTGTCGGCGGCGGGCTGCATCAAAGCAGGCTGCTCCGCAGAAAGCGCCGCTGCCCCGATGCTCAGCCGGATCGTCTGCCCGCCGGAGACCCATTCGCTGCCGTCATACAGCTCCGGCGTCAGCAGAGACTCCATGGCCTCCGTCACAGGCAGCACCGCCTGCCAGCTCTGCGTATCCCCGCTGCCGGACTGGGCCGTGAAGCCTGTGACCAGCGTGACGCCATTTTCATCCGCCAGCCTGACAGCGGATACATCACCCTCCGTGGTCACGGTGAAGGTGACCTCCACGGGTGCGGCAGCCTCTGCGGGTGAAGCGGTAAAGTCAAGAACCCCGGCCGTCTGCTTTTCGGAGCCGGGCAGCAGCGATGCCACCGTCCGCCGGATATCGCCCAGCGTACCTTCGTCGTCCTAAGGCACCAGCAGCAGGCCGATCACGCAGGCTGCCAGCAGAAGCACCACACACAGCAGTCCAAGCCAGAGCCTGGGCGCGCGGCGCTCCTCTCCGTCATCATACTGCTCATCGTAGTCATCTTCATAGCCGTCATCGTACGCACCGTCATCGCCGGCATCGTCGTATTCCGGCTCCTCCTCAGGCGGCAGCTCCTGCTCCGTCTCCTCCTGTTCGGGAGGCACTGGGCGGAAGCCGCCACGGGGCAGCTCCGGACGCCGCACCGTTTGATGCCCGGCCATGGCCTTCACCGGCCCGGACGCTCCGGCCCGGCTGCGCTCGCGGGCCTCCTCAATATCCGGCCCGGACTGGCCCAGCGGCACACGGCGCATGTAATCCTCGTCCTTCACCGGCGCGCGGTTCGGGGTCCTGGGACGGACGGCGTTCCGCAGGGCGGCAGGCACCGGGACCTCCTTCCTGGGCAACGGCACCGCCGCGGACTGCGGCGCTGCCTGCCGACCCATGGACGTCATAAAGGGATCAGATGCCTGCTGCTTCTCCGCCGTCTGTCCGGGCTCGGGCTGTTGCTCCGGAGCTTGGGTGATCCGGGAAGCCCTCTGCTCATCCTCCCGGACTTCCCCGGAAGGCTGCTCTGCCTGCTCGGGATCGGCCTGCCCGGGCTCTGCCGCGGCTTCCGCCTGTTCATCCGCATAATGGAAGCGCTCCACCCGCCTGCGGGGCACCGCATGGGACCTTCTGGTCTGACTGTAGTCGGCTTTTTCCGGCTCAGTCACGGGGCTGCGCTCTTCCTCAAGATTCATATCGTCCAAATCACATTCTCCTTCAGGACGGCCTTTGGGCACATCCTTTCCTATTATATCCCACTTTGGCGGCTTTCACAAGAGGAAAACAACCCTCTGCCGGGATTTTACAATCCCTCCTGGTCTGCGCAGCAGCCCACGCCGGGCGGCGCATGCCGCGCATCTCCATATTTCGTAACAATTTTATGACTATTCGTCATTTTTTCTTTTCCTATTCACAATTCTTTTACGGAAATGCATTGCAAAACCATCCAAAACAGGCTATAATTGAAGATGGATTACCATGACCTGACAAACGCGGAGGGTTCCGCATTGATGGAGGAAATGTACCGTGCTGCTGAAGCCGATTTTTGAAAAAGCACCCCTGAAGCGGGCTGTCCGTCTGCCTCTTCGCCCGGGCCAGCTGCTGCTGGAGGACGAGCTTGGCCGCTCCCTGACGGCGTTGGCCGGCGAGACCCCGGAGCAGCCCATTCTCTGGGAGGGCCTGCTGCGCACAGCCGCCCTGCTGAACGCGCGCCCCGAAAAGCTGCCCGTGGCCGACCTGATCCGTGACGCCCTGTCCCGGCAGGCAGAGGACGGCTCCCTGCCCTGCTCCCTGACGGACAGTCTGGCCGTCATGCGCGCCGCCTGGGCGCTCTATGAGATCACCTGCACCCGTTCCCTGCTGGAGAGCATGCTGCGCTGGTGCGGTTATGTATCCGCATCCTGGGAGGAGGTCCTGCGCTGCGACGCCATCCGCCGCAGCCCTGCCGATCTGCTGGAGCTGACAGAGCAGCTGTACCGCGTCACGGGCAAAAAGGCCCTGCTTTCCATGATGGACCGCATCCGTCGGGACTGCATGAGCTGGTCCGGCGTGCTGCACACCTTCTCCGTGCAGCAGCCCTTCCCGAAGGTCACTCCCCTGCAGGAGCTGCGGCGTGGCCTTGCCGAGGAGGGCAGCGAGGAGGGCTTCTACACCCGGCAGGCCCTGACCTGCCACGGCCTTTCCCTGGCTGACGGCGCCCGTGCCTCCGCGCTGACCGCCGCCTACAGCGGCAACGGCCCCGAGCTCTCCGCCGCGCGGATCGGCTGGGAAAAGCTGAGCCGCTATCACGCCTCTCCCGCCGGCGCGATCTGCTGCGATGAACTGGTGATGGGCAACGCGCCGGACGTGCCTGCCGACACCGCCGCACTCGGCGCCTGGCTGGAGGCTCTCTGCGCCGCCATGGAGCAGGACGACGAGGCCCGGCTGTGGAACGCCCTGGCCCTGATGTCCGAAAACGCGCTGCCCCGCGCTCTGCAGAACGGCCGGGTGGCGCTCTCCCAGACGGCAAACTGCCTGAAGGAAAAGAATGCGGAGGCCTCCTTCCGCCTGGATGAGACTGCCGACAGGCGTACGCCGGCCCTGGCCCGGCTGCTGCGGGGCTATGCCGCCCTGCGGAGCCATGCCCTGACGCTGACCCCCGAGGGCATCAGCGTGAACCTGCCCGTCAGCGGCAAGGCCGTCTGTGTGCTGGACGGCAAGGCCGTTACACTGGTCAGTACCGCCGACAGCTGCGGTATGACCGTCACCGTGCATACAAAGGAGCCCGCGAATTTCAGGATGAAGCTGCGGATGCCCGATTCCGTCACCGACGGCCGGATGAAGGTCAGCCGGGGCGGCTCCGCCCAGGTGGTCGCCGGTGAAAGCCGGGACGCCACCCGTGCCTGGCAGGACGGCGATACCGTGACCATGAGCTGGAAGCCTCAGCTGCGCACTGTCCAGGGCTTTCACCAGGGCGTATGCGTTTATCTCGGAAGCAGCCTCATGACCCTCCCTGCCGGAGAGACCTGGGCCGTGGCAGCCTGCGGCGAGCCCGAACTCAATGAGCAAGGGCAGGTGCTTCTGCCGGTGGTGCCTGTGGAATGGAAGAACGCAAAGGGTCTGCCGGTGCTGCCCGCAGGCAAGGGTGAAGAGCGCAGGGTCGCCCTGGAGCCCTATGCGGACACCGTCGGCATCAGCCTCTTTCCAAGGCTGGGCAGCCGCTGATGGAGATCCGTCTTGCGCCGCTGGCCGGCGTGACCGACTGGCCCTTCCGGCTGCTGTGCTTCGAGCAGGACTGCGACTGCGCCTACACCGAAATGGTCAGCGCCATGGGCTGGGTCTATGCGCCGCAGCAGCAGGCGACGGTCTCCCTCCTGCACCGGGCTCCGGGCGAAAAGAAGCTGATCCTTCAGCTTTTCGGCAAGGAGCCTGCCATGATCGGCCGCGCGGCCGAAGCGCTGTCCCGTGAAGGCCGCTATGACGGCATTGACCTGAACATGGGCTGCCCGGCCCATAAGGTGGCCTGCAGCGGCGAGGGCAGCGGCCTTCTGCGGGACCTGCCCCTGGCGGGTCGGATCATGGAGGCCGCCGTCAGGGCCTCCGCCCTGCCTGTCAGCGTCAAATGCCGCCTGGGCTGGGACGAAGAGCATATCAATGTGCTTGAGCTGGCCCATATGGCCCAGGAGTCCGGCATCAGCATGCTGACCGTCCACGGCCGTACCAGGACCCAGATGTACATGGGTGAGGCCGACTGGGAGACCATCGCGCGGGTCAAGGAGGCCGTCAGCATCCCCGTATTCGGCAACGGCGACATCTTCACCCCCGAGGACGCGGAAAGGCGGCTGCGGGAAAGCGGCGTGGACGGCCTGCTGATCGGCAGGGGTGCCATGGGCAATCCCTGGCTGTTCCGTCAGATCCGGCAGAAGCTCTCCGGCCTGGATGTCACCCTCCCCACCCCTGAGGAAAAGCTGGATGTCATGCTGCGGCATTACGACATGCTCCTTTCCTGGAAGCCGGAGCATATCGCCGTGGCAGAGATGCGCAAGCATATTGCCTGGTACCTGAAGGGAATGCGCGGTGCCGCACAGCTGCGGGTCGTCATCAACACGCTGGACGATCCGGAACAGGTGAAGGCACTGCTGCGCGGTTTCATCTCGGAACAGGAGGCAAGTCTATGAAACGCCATTCAAGAGGACATGCTCTGTGCAGAACGGCGGCGCTGCTGCTGGCGCTGCTGCTGCTCATGCCCCAGTCCACGGCACTCAGTATCCTGCCGGAGCCCGATCTTCAGGAGCAGCCTCTCAGCGTCAGCGTAACCGTAAGCGTGAGCGCTTATTCCCCGCTGGACAAGACCCGGACGGGCTGGCTGAGCGATCTGCTGAGCTACCATGAGCTTCGGCTGGGGCTGACCGCCTCCGGCACGACCATGGCCATTGCCGTGGACGGCAGCGAGGCCTTCACCGTCTCCCTCACCCAGGATGACAGCGGCTCCACCGTGACCACCAGTCTCCTGCCTGACCGGGCCTTCTCCGCCGGAATCAGCGGACAGACAGCCCTGGACAGACTGCTGGGCACCAGCTCCTCCCTGAGCGACAACGACCTGCTGCCAGACTACAACAGCCTGCAGCTGCTGACGGACGGTGAGGAAATGGTCACCGCCCTCGAGCGGATCGCCGGGGATCGCATGACCGTCAAAAAGAAAAAGCACGCCATCAACGGCTACGGTACCTGTACCCGCCAGCTGACCCTGACGGTGGACGAGGAGGAGGCCAACGAATTCGGCTCCCTGCTCATTGCCGCCTGCCCCTACGGGCCGCTGATGGATATCCTGGTGGACATCAACTACAGCGGCGACCAGAGCCTGGTGATCCTTACGGAGGATGACGGCACGGTGCACAAGGTCACCTACGAGGGCATCTGCGGCGAGGATGGCAACATGCGGCGATACAAGCTGGTATGGCTGCTGTCCCGCTCCGACACCGCCGTGAAGGATGAGCTGACCTCCACCATGCCGCCGGCGTCCTCCTCCGGCTCGGACACCCTGACCTTCAAGCGGAGTGAATCGCTGGATAGCAAGGGTGCCTTCACCGGCAAATACACCTACAGCCGCTCCGCCAATCTGCGGTCCGGCAAGTCCTCTGTGAAGCTGGAGGCCGCCCTGACGGGAAAGCCCGCCGATGACGGTACCACTGCCGTCACCGGAAGCCTGTCGCTGGATACCGATGACGACGATTCGGAAGCTCAGCACCTGTCCTTCGACCTGAAGGCCAGTCTGAACAGCACCACCTGGGTAGGCACTGCCGAGGTCAGCGCCGGTCAGTCCTCCGGCGGCAACACGCTGAAGGCCGCCGATTTCCGCATCAGCATCGAGCCTGCCGCAGCGAGCGCCTCCATGGAGCCCGTGCTGCCCGTCACCGATCTGGACAAGATCTCCGACCAGGACCTGCTGGAGCTTCGCACCGAGCTGCTCGGCAACGCGGCGCAGCAGCTGGTGGCCCGCTGGATGATGCTGCCGTAGGACGGCTCCATGTATATCTCAAAGGATCTGCCTGATGATGTTTGGCTGCGGCTGTGCTTCGCCGCGCTCGATTTCACCGATGAGGAGGAATGACCCATGAAACGCGTCTTCTGTCTGCTGCTCGCCGCCCTGCTTGCGCTGGGAAGCCTCTGCGCCTCCGCCGAAAAGTACAGCTCCGAGCCCGAGAAGCTGCTCCTTCAGTTTCAGAAGGGCAGCGGCCTGAAGGGCACCCTCTCCGTGAATGCCTCCGGCACCGCGGACTGGGCCGTGAAGCTGGCTGCCATGAACAACAATGTGCTGCAGCTGCGTTTCCTGGATGAGCGCGCCGGCGGCTTCCAGTACCGCATCTACGCCGAGACCGACGAGGGCATGGTCTGCACCACCGAGGCTGTGGGCGACGGCACCACCGCCTATATCACCAGCGACTTCCTGATGGGCAAGACCTACACCCTGCCCGCGAGCGAGGGACTGATCTCCGCGCTGCTGGATATGTATGCCGGCAAGCCCAGCTGGTACTCCCTGGTCAGCGCCATCGCCTCGGTACGCTCCAGCGAATGGACCGCCGAGTGGGAGCCGCAGCTGGCCCTGTTCGAGGCCGCTCTGGAGTCCTGGATGGCTCCCTATCTGATGCCCGAGACCGTCACCGGCAGCGGTGAGACCCTGATCATCAGCCACTACACCATCCCTGCCGAGGATGTGAAGGCGGAGCTGAATGTGTTGCTGGAATCCCTGATGCGCAACAGTGAGCTGCTGTATCTGCTCACCGATCAGGCCACTTCCAGCCAGGTGAGCCTGTATCTTCAGCCGGAATACCTGCTCTGGTATCAGCAGATCATCGACGCCATGCCCATGGAGGGCAGCGTGGTGCTGGAGCGCACCCAGACCGTCATGGGCGAGGTCCAGGGCTATTCACTCAGCTTCCCCCTGGGCAGCAATGTGTACGGTCTCACCGAGGTGCTGATTGAGAACGCCAGCGGTGAAACGGAATACACCCTCATCTTCAGTGACAAGACGCTGTACCTCTCTGCGATGGTGAACGACGATGTGACCAGCGGCACCTTCCGCCTGATCCGCCGGGAGGGCCAGAGCCTGTCCGTTTCCTACACCCTGACCGCCTCCTCCAATACCTACACCGACTCCCAGAGCCGGAACCATGAGGACAGCGACTATGTGCTGTCCGCCGAGCCGGATCTGAGCCATCTGGATCCGCTGAGTGACGAGCGTGCGGCCTATGTGGACTTCGATGCCTTCACCGCTCACCTGACCGCCAGCTTCTATTCCAAGAGCAGCGATACCACCCCTGTGACCTCCGCCATCAGCTTCGACATGGACCTGGACGGCAGCTCCCTCCAGATCGCGCTGACCCTAAAGTCGGCCTCTCCCTGGCGTCTGCCGGAGGCTCCCGAAGGCCCCTACACCGACCTGAGCTCCATGGACGCCGATCAGTACGCTGCCCTTCTGAATGACTGGTTCACCAACGGCCTGATGGCCCTGTCCCTGCTCCAGCCCGCTGCCGATGCGGAGGAAGCGGAGGAGCCGGCAACACCAACCGACAGCGAAGAGACCGATAAGGCTCCTGCGGCAGAGGGCAGCGAGGAGCCCGGCGAAGCCCAGGAAAACCAACTGACTGGAGAAGCCGGTACTGCCGAAGAGCAGCCGGCCACGGAGGAATAAGTCATGAAAAAGATCCTTACCATACTTCTCGCGCTGCTGCTGGCGGTGATGCCGGTGATCTCCCTGGCGGAGGGCAGCGGCGCCGTGCGGACCACCCTGAGCTGGGAGGCCCAGCAGGGCGGCGTGAACGCCTGGCTGACCGCTATCGGACTCAGCCAGACCGAGCTGGATGACTGGACCGACCCACTGACCGACCTGCTGAATGTGCTGGGCGTCTCAGCCACCCTCAACAATGATGCCTCCGGCGGACGGATCGCCTTCACCCTCTCCGACTGGGAAGCCTTCAGCATGGATTTTGTAATGCAGGGCGGCAAGCTGTACGCCTGCTACAGCTTCCTCCCCTCCTACGCCGTCGAGTTCGACCTGAGCGCCGCAGAGCAGGCCGCTACGGTCAGCGCGCTGGCTACCCAGGCGCCCGAGCTTCAGGAGGCCCTGACCTCCTGGGTCAATGACCTGCCCAAGGACGAGGAACAGGGCACCTTTGTGGCAGACGCCTATACCTGTGCCTCCCGCACTGTCGTCACCATCACCGATGCCGATCTGGTAGACCTTTTCGCCCGGTTGACCGCCTGCGTCGCCGGAGAGGATGCCGCGGCTCAGGTCACTGCCCAGCTTCAGTCCCTGACGGAGCAGAATAGCGGCCGTGTTCAGTTAATCCTTGGCCGGGATGACGAGGGCGTCCTCACCGGCCTGTCCCTCACCCTGGGCACCGTGGAGAATACCCTAATCACCCTTTCCGTGGGCATGAGCAATGATGAGCTGACCCTGGTGGCCGGCTGCGGTCTGCAGGGGGATACCTGGTATCTGACCGCCGTGGCGAACTCCTGTACCCTGACCGTGGACCTGCAGCGGATGTCAGGCTCTGCCTCCTACAGGCTGGTGCGTCAGAGCGGTGAGAAGTATCTCAGCTTTGCCGCGACCATGGATCTGGCGGATGACTTTTCCGCTCTGAGCCTGATCAGCAGCCTGACCCTGCCCAACGGCGGTGTGCTTGGCCAGACCGATACCCTCAGCAGCGACCCGGAGCAGGGACGAATGCTGTGGACCGAGGCAGTCACCAGCGGCACCGAGGGAACTCTGGCCTGGACCTCCCGCGGCGTCATCGAAGCCGTCGACGCCGTCACCCTGCCTGACATCTCCCAGCGCACTGCCATCTCTGTCATGGATGTGCTCCAGGATCAGGCCGTGCTGGCCGAGGCCCAGTCTGAGCTCACCTCGCTGGCCACGCAGCTTATGCGTCACGCACCCCTCTCGGTGCTGCTGCTGGTCATGCAGTTTATGTTCTGATCCAGGCAAACAAAAAACCGGACGACTGTCCGGTTTTTTGTTTGCCTGCATGATTCAGCTTTCGCCTTCTCCATGCAGCGCTCTCAGTTCTTCCAGCAGACCGTCCCAGCGAGCATCTGTCAGGGCAGCCATGGCCTACCGAAGCTGCTTCTCGGAGGAGAAGGCCGCCACCGGGAGGGCAGGCTGGGGCCGTTCGGCGATAAAGCGCAGGCACAGGGCCAGCGGATCGGCGCCTGCCTCCCTGATCAGCCGAATGGCTGCCTCATTCACAGGATGATCGTACTGGGCGGCAAGCTCGGGAGAGACCGCCTCTCCCCGAACGCGCCGTACCGGATAGCCATGTGCCAGGGATGTGTAAGCCATCAGGGCCATCCCCTGCTCCGCCTGCCAGCGGCGGGTCTCCTCGTCCAGCAGCACCAGGGTCCTGTCGCCAATGTTCTCCGGATTGGCCTTTGCCATGGACCACATGACCTGATTGACCTGAAAGCCCTGCAGGCCATGGGCCCTTGCCAGCTCCGCCGCCTCCTTCATACGGGGCAGCGTCCAGTTGGAGCAGCCGTAATGCAGCAGCTTGCCCTCCCTGCGCAGCTTCTCCAGCTCCTACAGCATGGGCAGGATGGGCTGGGTCGCGTCATCCCTGTGCAGCAGGTACAGGTCCACATGGTCCGTGCGCAGATTCTCCAGGCTGTGCTCCAGGTCCTCCCGGATCACCCTGGGCGTCACCCGGGGCTGCCACACCTGCCAGATGGGATGAGCCCCCTTGGTCACCACCAGCACCCGGTGACGGTTGGCATCCCGGCAGAGCCACTGCCCCACCAGCTGCTCCGTATAGCCCTCGTACCCCTTCTCCGCCCAGGCTCCGTAGACCCGGGCCGTATCGATCAGCTGTCCGCCCAGGTCTGCAAACAGAGAAAGCTGCCGGGCCGTTTCCTCCGCGTTCAGCCTTGGTCCGTAAAGCACAGAACCCAGCGCAATGGGCAGGCGGGGCGTCATATGCTGCGAAATAAACATTGGCCGTCCTCCTTTCAATGCAGCTATTCCTGTTGAAAGAAAAAGGCACGGAGGCGCTTGGAGCGTTCCCGTGCCATGGGCTTGCCTCTCAGGCCTGGGCCTTGGCCTCCACATAGGCGTGGATGGCCTCCAGCACCTCGTCCACCTCGATGCCATGCACGGCACAGGCGGCCTCCAGGCTCTCGCCGATGGAGGAGGGGCAGCCCACGCAGTGCATGCCGCACATCATCAGCACACGGGCAATACCGATATCATAGCTCAGGATCTCTCCCATGGTCATATCCTTGGTGATCGTCATTGTCAAGCATCTCCCATTCTTTTTCAGTTCTTTTCGTTCAGCATCCAGGGAATGAACACCTTGATCTGCGCGTCCCAGAAGGCCCAGCTGTGACCGATGCCGGGCTCATCATAGCGGGTCACGTCCCAGCCCAGCCGCTGCGCCTCCGGCACAAATTTCCTGTGCTGGTGATAAAGGAAGTCATCCTCACCGCAGGCCACATAGAGGCGGGGCTTTGCTGGAGCGTCTGCATTCTGCTGCAGCAGTTGGAACAGATCGTGCTACGAGCCGGGCATGGCGTCCAGATCGCCGAAGATTCGCTCCATATTGTGCCTGCTCTACGGATTGCGGTGATCCATATCGCAGATGTCCACCGCACCGGAGAAGCTGGCAGCAGCGGCAAAGCGCTCGGGATGGGTCAGGGCCAGCTTCATGGCGCCGTAGCCGCCCATGCTCAGGCCCGCCACAAAGGTATCCTCCGGGCGGCTGCTCAGTCGGAAGAAGCGCTGCATGGTCTGCGGCAGCTCCTCAGCCACATAGTCCCAGTAGCGCTCGCCCTCCTTCTCATTGGTATAGAAGGAGTGATTCACAGCGGGCATGATCACAGCCAGATTATGAGAGGCAGCATAGCGCTCCACGGAGGTGCGCCGCATCCAGATGCTGTGGTCATCACTGTAGCCATGCAGCAGATAGAGCACCCTGGGCAGCTCGCCGCCCCTGGCCCAGGCCTGCACGCCGATGCCCATGTTGGGCTCCGGCAGGATCACATTCACCGTGGAAGCCACATTCAGCGCGGCGGAGAAAAACTGCGTCTGCAGAAAAGCCATGTTCCTTCCTCCTTACAGCGTGATCTCCAGCTTGGCGGCGCGGCCGATGAACACCGCCTACGACAGATCGGCGGTCACCGCATCATACTCCCGGTCATAGGACTGCAGCAGTACATGCCGTTCGTCCAGCCGCTTGATCTTCCGCAGATAGCGGTGGCTGTTGTACTCCACCAGCATGACAGCCCCGTCGATGGGGCTCTGGGCCGGCACGATCAGTGCCAGGTCACCCGAATGGATGCGGAAGCCCCGCATGGAATCGTCCGGCGCCAGGAAGTAGAACACCTTGTCCGGCGCGGCACCCTCGATGCGATTGTTGGTGATGGGCAGCAGCCGGTAGTCCACAGGCTTCATCACCGCGTTCATCACAGGCACCCGCTTCAGCACGCTCTGCAGTGCATCCAGCCAGATGCTGCCTGCCACGGTCTCGTCCTTCTCCTCCATGGGCTCGGAGGAGGCCACCTTCACGGCCTCCGGCTCCTGCTTCGGCTCCGCGCGGCGCTTCTGCCGCTGGGCTGCCTCGGTCAGCTGCGGCGACACCTGGGCAAGATCCACCGTGGCGGCGATGTCATCCAGGGTGAAGTCCGCCTCCGTCTGCTGACGCAGACCGATGGTCTTGAGGATGCGGCGTGCCTGGTCGTCCGCGATGATGCGGGTGCCGGCCTCCACCGCCTGCAGATAGCTCTCGCTGACGCCGCACTTCCGGGCCACCTGCTTCAGCGTCATTTTCTGCCGCAGCCGCTCGGTGCGGATCAGATCTCCCAGTCGGCTCATGCGTCCGCCTCCTTCGCCAGGGGCACCGGCACGCCCAGCACCGGCACCGTCAGGTCGGCTTCCACCGCCCCGGGCACACAGACCAGGCGCACATCCGCCCCGTCAAAATGATAATCAACGGTTCGCTGCGCGGCCTCCGGCATCTCATGCCGCATGCCCAGCCGCGTCAGCACCCTGTCCGCGGCGTCACCGTTTTCCGCACTGACCCGCAGCTCAAAGCCGTGCCACGGGACCGAAGCGCCGCGGAGCACCCGGGCATAATCGCCGCAGAGCACCCAGGGCACACCGGCGGCATTCAGCTTCTAAGCCAGCCGCTTCAGCGCCTTTTCCTTCAGAGCCATTTTTCAGCCTCCAGTCTTTCCGATTGCTCATCTATTGTACCGCATACCGAGCCGAAAATCAACTGTGAAAAATGGACTGCCGCGCTTTTTATTGCCAAAGCATCTTGCATCCATGGCCCCGATTATGCTACAATAGGGAGTTGAAAGGAGTATGTTATGCAAAGCAAATCCTCCGGCCTTCTGAGTCAGGAGAGCAAGCCGACCATGAAGACCTCCACGCTGGTAAAGCGTTTCCTTCCATACTATAAGAGGTATATCGGCACGGTCATCTTTGACCTGTTCTGCGCGGGCATGACCACCCTGTGCGAGCTGGTGCTGCCCATGATCGTCCGCTTCATGACCGCCCAGGCCATGGAGGATATCGCCCTGCTGACCGTCTCCCTGATCCTGAGGCTGGGCGCTCTGTATGTGGTGCTGCGGGTGATCGACGCCGCGGCCAACTATTACATGCAGTCTATCGGCCACATCATGGGCTCCAAGCTGGAGACGGACATGCGTACCGACCTCTTCAGGCATCTGCAGAAGCTGTCCTTCAGCTACTACAGCGAGACCAAGGTGGGCCAGATCATGAGCCGCATGACCTCCGATCTGTTCGAGGTCACCGAGTTCAGCCACCACTGCCCGGAGGAGTTCTTCATCGCCGGCATCAAGATCATCGTCAGCTTCGTGCTGCTTCTGGGCATGAACGTGCCTCTGACGCTGATGATGTTCGCGGTGATCCCCTTCATGACCCTGGCGGCCAAGTACTTCAACGGCAAGTTCCGCGACGCCTTCAAGGCCCGCAACACCCAGGTGGGCGAGATCAACGCCCAGGTGGAGGACTCCCTGCTGGGTGTCCGCGTTGTCAAGTCCTTCGCCAACGAGCATCTGGAGGAGGACAAATTCCTGAAGGGCAACCTGAAGTTTCTGGACCTGAAGGCCATGAGCTACAGATACATGGCCCAGTTCGGCACCAGTAACAGGGCCTTCGACGGCATGATGTATATCCTGATCCTGGTGGCAGGCGGCCTGTTCATCCACAACGGCACCCTGGCGGTGGCCGATTTCACCGCCTACCTGCTCTATGCCAATGTGCTGATGGCCTCCGTACGCCGCATCGTGGAATTCCTGGAGCAATTCCAGCGGGGCATGACCGGCATCGAGCGCTTCTTCGAGATCATGGACGCGGAGCCGGACATCACCGACAGCCCGGACGCCGTGCCGCTGGAGAATGTGAAGGGCGCCGTAGAGCTGCGGGATGTGGGCTTCCGCTACCAGGAGGACGAGGATTGGGTGCTGCGGCACATCGACCGCAAGGTGGCGCCCGGACAGTCCGTGGCTCTGGTAGGTCCCTCCGGCGCAGGCAAGACCACCCTGTGCAGCCTGCTGCCCCGCTTCTATGATGTGACGGAGGGCAGCGTGCTGATTGACGGCCACGATGTCCGTTCCCTGACCCAGGAGAGCCTGCATCGGGCCATCGGCATGGTGCAGCAGGATGTTTACCTCTTTGCCGGCACGGTGCTGGAGAACATCCTCTATGGCCGACCGGACGCCACCCGGGAGGAGGCCATCGAGGCCGCGAAGCTGGCCGGTGCCCATGACTTCATCATGCAGCTGCCCAACGGCTATGACACCTACACCGGCGAGCGCGGCGTACGCCTCTCCGGCGGACAGAAGCAGCGCATCTCCATTGCCCGCGTATTCCTGAAGGATCCGCCCATCCTGGTGCTGGACGAGGCCACCTCCGCCCTGGACAACGAGAGCGAGCGGCTGGTGCAGCAGTCCCTGGAGAAGCTGGCCCATGGCCGCACGGTCTTTACCATCGCCCACCGTCTGACCACCATCAAGGGCGCCGATGTCATCTGGGTGCTGACCGAGAACGGCATCGAGGAGACCGGCAGCCACGAGGAGCTTATCCGCAAGGGGGGCATCTATGCCCACCTTTACGACATGTACACTTCCACCCGCTAAAGAAGCCCTTTCACAGAATGATTCTTCACAAGGAGGTTTTCCCCTATGATCCTTCAGAAGGCCCGTATGTCCGAGTTCAAGTCCATCTGTGCTTTCTACCAGACGGTGACGGAGGGCATGGAAAAGTCCGGTCTGCGCCAGTGGCACTGGGGTCGTTTCCCCAGTGAGGACATGGTCCGGAGGCACATCGAAAACGGCGCCATGTACCGCACCTACGACGCGGACGGCGTGGCGGTAGCCGTGGCCATCGACCGTGAGGGCGATGAGACCTATTCCCAGATCAACTGGATCTTCGGCGTCCGTCCCGCCATGTTCCACATGCTGGCCGTCCGTGCCGACATGCGTGGCAAGGGACTGGCTGCCCAGGCCCTGGACGATGTGGAGGAGCTCGCCCGCCGCATGGGCTGCGACAGCCTGCGCTGCGACACCTACACCGAGAACTCCGCGGCCCTGATGCTGTACGCCCACCGCGGGCTGCGCACCGCCGGGCGCGTCATCATGCGTGACCGTCCCAAGCCCTTCATCTGCTGCGAGAAGCCTCTGACCGCCACCTGCCCCTTCCTGCCCATCGTCATGCACCCCGCCTTCCGCGGCGGCAGCCTGACCCCCTGGGGCGGTGACAAGCTGCTGAAGGTCTATGACAAGCCCATCACCGACATTCCCACCGGCGAGAGCCTGGAGATCAGCTGCATCCCCAACCTTGAATCCACCGACAACAACGGCACCCGCCTGACCGACATCATCAAGCGCTACGGCCAGCAGGTGGCCGGCAAGTATGCCTTCCAGCCCTTCCCGCTGCTGCTGAAGCTGATCGACGCCCGGGAGCCCCTGAGCGTGCAGGTGCATCCCAATGACGAATACGCAAACGCCAACGAGCATGGCAAGCTTGGCAAGACCGAGGCCTGGCTGATCCTGGACGCGCCGGAGGGCAGCGAGCTGGTGTACGGCATTCAGCCCGGCACCACCCGTGAGCAGCTGCAGGCCGCCTGTGAGCAGGGCGCCGCCGTGGAGCCCCTGTTGCGCAGGGTGAAGGTGAAGCCCGGCGATGTGTGCTTCATCCCCGCCGGCTGCGTGCACGCCATCGGCGCGGGCATCATGCTGTATGAGATTCAGCAGTCCTCCGATGTGACCTACCGCTTCTATGACTGGGACCGTGTGGACAAAAACGGCAATCGCCGCGAGCTGCACCTGAAGAAGGCCCTGGATGTCACCGATCTGAGCTTCTCCCTGGACCCCGTGCCTGCGCCGGACGCCCCTGTGGCCCGCGTGCTGGACGAGAAGTTCTTCACCCTGGATCTGATGAAGGTGGACGGCACTGCCAATGTCCCTGCCGTGCATGAGTTCGGCATGCTGACCGCCCTGGACAGCGACCTGACCCTCTGCTGGGAGGGCAGCTCTCTGCCCATGAAGAAGGGCGACAGCGTGTATCTGCCCACCCTCTGCCCCGCCCTGTGGCTGCAGGGCCAGGGCCGCGCCGCGCTGAGCATGCCCCGCTGAGCCACTGAACCGACCTGGACCGCAAAGCACCCGACACCCCAATGGGATGCCGGGTGCTTTTTGGCCAATCGAAAACCTCCGCCTTGCGGCGGAGGCAGGAGTCGGATTCAGGCTCAGGCCTTGTCCTTGTTCCAGTTTACCAGGAACATGCTGCACAGCATGGCCACCACATAGAAGCAGAGGGTCATGATCAGCACGTTCTCGGTGTTGCCGGTGGCATTCTCGATGATCTCGGCAAACTGATTGCCGGTCAGGCCGGCGATGCCCCAGGCAGACAGGGCAATACCGTGGATGGCGGAGTAGTTGGACTTGCCGTAGCGGTCACCCAGCAGGTTGGGCAGAGTGGAGAAGCCGCCGCCGTAGCCCGCGTTCACAGCCATCAGCAGCACGATGGTGATGACGGTCAGCATACCGTTGCCCGCGCCATTGTTGATGCCGTGGGTGAGAAGCACCACTGCGGTCAGCACAATGGACATGGCGAAGATGATCTTGTAGACGGTGTTGCGGTCCTTCAGTTTATCGGAGATGGCGGAGAAGCACAGGCGGCCCAGCGCGTTGAACACGGAGGACAGGGCCAGCAGGGTGGCGACCAGACCCACATCCAGGCCAAGGTTGGTGAAGATAGCCTTGTCCTGATGGATCAGGGCCAGGCCGGCGGCGATGTTCAGGTAGAACATGAGCCAGATGCCAACGAAGGTGACGGGCTTGGACTTGATGACATCAATGGCGCGGTGGCCCTTCTCCACCTTCTGGGGCTCATGCCAGCCGGCGGGCTTCTTCAGCAGCAGGTGGCCGATGAACATCATGATGATGTAGGCGATGCCCATGTACAGGAACATCTTCCACACGCCGCTGCCGCCGGAGGTGATGGCGCCGGCATCATTACGGACGATGGCGTCCACGGGGTCGGTGGCCAGGATGGCGGTCATGATGGGGGAAGCAATGGCCTTGGCGGCGCCGAAGCCTGCCACAGCCAGACCGGTGGCCAGACCGGGCGTCTTGCTGAACCAAAGGGTCAGCGTCTTAACGGGGGACAGATAGCCGGTGCCAAGGCCGACGCCCATGATGAAACCATAGCATACAAAGATACCGATCAGCGCCACGGCGCTGTGCTGGTGGCTGCCGCCATAGTTGATGAAGAAAGCGGTACCCAGCATGCCGCCGCCAAAGCAGATGGTGCCGATCAGGGAGGACAGGTGGATGTTCTTCTCCACCATGCCGCCCAGGAAGGCAGCGCTCATGCCCAGGAAGAAGATGGCCAGAGAGAAGGCCCAGCCCACGGTGGACTTGTCCCAGCCGATATAGGTGGAGATCTCATTGCTGAAGGTACCCCAGCAATAGACGGTGCCGATGCTCATGTGGAGCAGCAGCGCGGGGATTGCGCCCCGGATCCATTTGTTTTCCATTCAGAAAACCCTCCCACTTCCGCCGCGGTCCCGCGGCATCATTAGACAACTGACATTGTAGCCTATTTTGGAGGAAAATGCAATCCTTTGAAGCAAATTAATCTTGCGGTGAGATGCTTCCGGGCGCTGCCCCCTTCCCGGCGCCAATTTCGGAGTTGACAATCAGCGCCACTTGCCGTATCATACAGGATGGTGTGTTGTCCTTATGCGCACCGATCGGAGGATAGAACTCATATGATGAAACGAAATGCTTCCCTGCGGCTCCTGCTGCTGGTCTGTGCCCTTCTCCTGGTCTGCGGCGCTGCCCTGGGCGAGGCTGTGCTTTCCGCCTCCAACGGCGAGGTAGCGGTGCTGGAGGGCGATGAGCTGCGGGCCGATGTCACGGGTGTACTGGCGGACCGCAACGGCGACCGGGTATCCGGCGCAACGGTGACCTTCACCGATGCCGCCGGGCAGGAGGCCGTCTCCGTCACCACCGATGCCGACGGCTCCTGGGATGCAGGCAGGCTGACGGAGGGCACCTATACCGTGTCCGCCCAGCTGAACGGCAAAAAGGTGCTTTCCGATCAGAAGGTCACCGTTCGGGCCGGGCAGAACTGCCATCTGCGCCTGAGCGCCCAGTCCGGCTCTGCCTCCGTGAAGGTGTGCGTGTTCCATGACAAGAACCGCAACGGCGAGATGGGCGCCAGCGAGAGCGTCCTCTCCGGCGTGCTGGTGGAGCTGCTTTATGTGGACGGCAGTGAGGAGCAGGTGCTTTCCTCCGCCGTTACCGGCTCTGACAGCATCACGTTCAAGAGCCTGGCCGCGGGCACTTATCGCCTGCGGGTGACCATGCCCGAGCTTTTCGGCTACAGCAAGCGCACCACCAAGACGCCATCCTCCCTGACGCTGAACATGATGAGCCAGGGCACCGACAACACCCAGACCTCTCCCGACCTGACGCTGAAGGCCGGCGAGGACCTGGAGTGCGGCGTGGGCGCCCTGCCCCTGTCCGGCGTGGCCGGCACCATCTGGCTGGATGTGAACGGCGACGGCATGATGAACAACGAGGAGCTGGGTGTGGCCGGCGCCACCATTACGATGTCCGGCACCAAGAACGGCCTGACCTACACCGCCGTGACCGACGGTACCGGCGTCTATCGCCTGACCCAGCTGAAGCCCGGCAGCTATGTCATGAAGGTGACCCTGCCCGACGGCTATGTGTTCACCCACAAGGTATCCGGCGTCAACACTCCCTTCTCCGCGGAGGGCGAGACCTCCGGCAAGGTCACCTACAACCTGAACGATCCCCAGCTGCTGACTGACCTGAATCTCGGCGCGCTGCCCACCGGCTCCCTGACGGTGCGCTGCTTCACGGACAGCAATCATAACGGCGTCCAGGACGCCGACGAGAGCCCGCTCTCCGGCGTGAAGCTGACGCTCTACCGCAACGACTCCAACTCCGCGCTGCAGACAAAGACCTCCGGCAGCGACGGTCTGGTCACCTTCACCGGCCTGATGAACGGCACCTTCAAGGTGTCCGCTTCCCTGCCGGACAGCTCCTATGTGCTGACTGTGACGGCGGAAAATGGCAACATGTTCGCCGATTCCGTCCTGCGGGACATCGAGCAGGGCGTTGGCGAGAGCCATGAGGTGATCCTCGGTGCCGTGAAGCCCGGCACCGTCAGCGGCACCGTCTACTTCGACGACAACTATACCGGCGTACGGGACAATGACGAAAACGGCGTACGGAACATCGTGGTCCAGCTGCTGGATGAGGAAGGCAATGCCGTGGCCACCACCACCACCGTCAAGGGCGGCAGCTATACCTTCACCGATGTGTATCCCGGCCGCTATCAGGTGACCTTTACTGCCAGGACGAACTACGCCTTCAACGTGACCGGCGCTGTCACCTCCTGCCAGAACGGCCTCGCCTCCACCGATTTCTTCGATATGGAGCTTTCCCAGAAGAAGACCGGCCTCAACGCCGGCATGATCAAGCCCTGCGCCGTGGTGGCCAGGGTCTGGTCCGACGAGAACGACAGCGGCCATTATGAAGCCGGCGAGGGCGGCCTGACCAACGCCACGGTCATCCTGGAGAGCAGCTCCCACCGCTATGAGCTGCATCCCACCGCCTCCACCGGCCGCTGCACCTTCGACGCCGTGGTCCCCGGCACCTACACGCTGACTGTGCAGCTGCCGGAGCAGGACGAATTCGTGGGCACCATTCCCTCCGAATATACCGTCAGCGCCGATGGCCGTTCCGCCTCCACCGCCGCCTTTGAGGTCAGCACCGACAAGAAGAAGGACAACCAGAAGGTGACCGTCTCCCCCATCGGCGGCATCTCCTACACCCCCGTCAGCGGCGTCTTCTTCATTGACGCCAACGCCAACGGCATCCGGGATGAGGGCGAGCAGGGGCTTGCTCAGGCTCAGCTGACCATCAGCGGTGAAAGCATCGGCACCCTTTCCGTCACCACCGACGGCAGCGGCAGCTTCGCCATGGAGTCCCTGCGGCCCGGTGACTACACCCTGACACTTACCCTGCCCGAGGGCTGGATGATCTCCCGCACGCCCAATGTGACCATGCCCGTAGCCCCGGAGACCTTCTCCCTGACCACTCAGGTCCACCTGGGCGTGGGCAACAACTGGTCCGATCAGCAGCTTGGCGTGGTGCACCCCGCCACCCTCTCCGGCCTGATGTGGATGGATGAGGACCACAACGGCGCCATGGCCTCCACCGAGCCCGGCCCCGGCGGCCGCGAGCTGACGGTGATCGACCTGCGTACCGGTGAGCCCTATGTAACCCTGACCACCGATGAGAACGGCGTGTTCAGCAAGGACACCATGCTGCCCGGTGAATACCGCCTGGTGTATCAGATGGACGGCTTCTGCCAGCCCGTCTACGGCAGCGACATGAGCTTCTCCGCCTATGGCGAGGATTCCCTGAGCTATGAGAACATCGTGCTGAAGGGCAATGACGCTGTCACCGGCCTGAAGCTGGGTCTGGACAGCTACACCACCGTGGGCGGCTACATCTGGCAGGATGTGAACGGCACCATCGTTCCCCTGCCCGGACGCACCGTGCGTCTGATGGATGCCCAGGGCGTGGTCCTGGCCACCACCGAATCCGGTGAGGACGGCCGCTATGCCTTCGACTGGCTGACTGCCGGAAGTTACTGCGTGGATGTGTCCGTGCCCGAGGACCAGTTCATGGTGCGCTATGATGACTGGCGCGTCACCAGCGGCCGGTGCGAGAGCGCCATGGCCTATGTGACCGGCAGCTATGGCCGCAGCGAAGTCTTCCAGGTCCGCATGGGCCGTCACCTGCTGCAGAAGGGTGCCGGTGCCGTGGGCTACGGTGATCTGGGCGACATCTGCTGGCTGGACCTGAACGGCAACGGCCTGCAGGACTCCGGCGAGGAGGGCATCCCCAACGTGACCATCCAGCTGCTGGAGAACGGCGCCGTCATTGCCGAGACCGTGACGGATCAGTACGGCTACTATCGCTTCCTGCATCTGTATCCCGGTGAGTATGTGCTGCATGTGGTGTATCCCGCCGAGGTGAAGCCCACGACCTTCCGCAGCGACTTCGCCGGCGTGACCAGCGTGATGCAGGAGAGCGGCATCGATTCCTTCCCCGTGCGTGTCACCAGCAACGGCCACAACTACAACGCCGATATAGGCTTCGTGCTGATCGACAGCTCCGTCTATCCCGCCGGCTACGGCCAGGGCGCCGTGCAGGTGTGGAAGTAAGGGAGGTGTGCGGCCATGCGCTCCGCTGTATTGACCTTCAACATCTCCGGCACACGGCTGGGTCAGCTGCGGTTCATCTGCATGCGGCTGGGCATACCGTTGCGTGCCGTGCCCGCCCGCTGCTGGGAAAGCCCCCTGGGCGAGCTCTGGCAGGCCGCTCAGCTGCCGGAGGCCGATGACACGCCCGCTCCCTTCACGGATGAGATGCTGGTGATGTGCGGCTTCTCCGGGCAGCAGCTCAACGCTCTGCTGGCAGCCATGAAGCAGAACCGGCTGAGCCCCGTGGCCCTGAAGGCCATGCTCACCCCCACCAACAGAGACTGGAATGCTCTGCAGCTGCATGAGGAGCTGCGGAAGGAGCATGCCGCCATGCACGGCGGCGGGCAGTCGGCCCATCAGGATGCGTAACACCCTGTCCCTCCGTATCCGCTGCAAGGATACGGGGGGACATTTTCATGCTTTGCCGCGCCTTGAGGAATTTGCCCCGCAAGGCAGGAAATCGGCCCGGGTAAAGCGAATCAACCCACTGAATAAAGAACATACGGAGGAGATTCCCTTGGAGCTGAAGCAGATCATGGAGGGCGATCCGGAGCTGGCGGTGCTGGAGCGGATCAACAGAGAGGCCTTCCCGGACAATGAATACATCCCGATCCGGGAGTTTTATCCCCTGAATCCCATGCTACAAGTGGATGTGTGGGCCATGATGGTGGACGGCATCCCCTCCGGCTTCACGGTCACCATGAAGCACGGCACCTGCGTCTATATCTTCTATCTGGCGGTGGACAGCGGGACCAGGGGCGCCGGCTTCGGCTCACAGATGCTGGCACAGCTGCCGGAGCTTTATCCCGGATGCCAGGTGGTGGTGGACTTCGAGGCCATCCTGCCTGAGGCAAAAAACAACGCCCAGCGCATCCGTCGCACCGGCTTTTATCTGCGGAACGGCTTCCACCCCACCACCCTGCATCTGCACTATATGCAGGACGAATTCGTGGCCGCATGGGAGGGTGCCGGGGAAGCCTTTGACAGAAAGGGCTTCCTGACCCTGTGTGCCGAGCTGCACCGCCTGGCTCCCGATTTCGACCCATGGTATGACGACAAGCCCTTTGTGGACGGAAAGGAACACTGAAGATGAAGAGGATCTTTCTGACGGTGCTGGACGCGGTGGGTTGCGGCTCCCTGCCGGATGCCGCCGCCTATGGAGATGAGGGGGCCAACACCCTGGGACACGTGATCGCGGCCGAGCATCCCAGCCTGCCCAATCTGGCGGCCATGGGGCTGGGCCATATCGGCAGCACCGGCTATCCTGCCGACCCGCAGGCCGTATGCGCCTACGGAAAATGCCGGGAGGTCAGCGCCGGCAAGGACACCACCACAGGCCACTGGGAGATCAGCGGCATCCGTCTGGCCCACGCCTTCCCCACCTTTCCAAACGGCTTCCCGGCTGACTTCATGAAGGCCTATGAGGCCCGCATCGGCTATCCTACCCTGGGCAACAGACCCGCCTCCGGCACAGCCATTCTGGAGGAGCTTGGAGCCCGGCACATGGCTGAGAAGGCACCCATCGTCTATACCTCCGCCGACAGCGTGTTCCAGATTGCGTGCCATGAGGAGCTGTTTCCAAGGGAGCAGCTGTATGAGTTCTGTCGGATCGCCCGGGAAATGCTGCAGGGCGAGCTGGGCGTGGGCCGCGTGATCGCACGCCCCTTCATCGGGCAGCCCGGCAGCTTCACCCGCACCGCCGGGCGCAGGGACTTCTCCCTGAAGCCCACCGGCCGCACCGTCCTGAACGCCGTCAGCGAGGCCGGCATGGAGGCCTTCGGCGTGGGCAAGATCGAGGATATCTTTGACCGGGAGGGACTCACCGGCTCCAACCATGCCGCGGGCAATCCGGCCTGCATTCAGGCCTGGCTGGACTACATGCGGCAGGACTGGAGCGGCATCTGCTTCACCAACCTGGTGGATACCGATATGCTCTACGGCCATCGCAGGGACGTGAAGGGCTATGCCCGGGCCCTGGAGGAGATCGACCGGGCCATTCCGGAGGTCAAGGCGCTGATGGGTCCGGAGGATCTGCTGATCATCACCGCCGATCACGGCTGTGACCCCACCTGGCACGGCACTGACCACACCCGGGAGCATATCCCACTGCTGGTGTGGCACCCGGGCATGCGGAGCTGCACCGATCTGGGCGTGCGTGCCACCTATGCCGACATCGCCGCCACCTGCGCCGAATGGCTGGGCCTGCCCGACCGCTTCGGTGCCGAATCCTTCCGCAGTCTCCTGTAAGCCGCACAGAAAAAAAGGCCCCACTCTCATTTTTCAGAGAGCGGGGCCCTTCGTTTGTATCGGTTTGATTTATCCCAGCACCGCCCGGGCGATCTGCACGGCAGCCTGGGCGTCATGGGCATAGTATTCCGCACCGATGCGATGAGCGAATTCCTCCGTGACCACGGCGCCGCCCACGAAGCACACAGGCGGCTCAGGCAGCTTTTTCAGCAGGCGGATGGTGTCCTCCATGGCAGGCAGTGTGGTGGTCATCAGGGCAGAGAGCCCCACCAGGCGAATGCCCTCCCGCGCCGCGATCTCCGCAATCGTCTCAGGCGCCACGTCGCGGCCCAGGTCCAGCACCTCGTAGCCGTAGTTCTTCAGCACCGTACGAACAATGTTCTTGCCGATATCATGGATATCCCCCTTCACCGTGGCAATGATGATCCGTCCCCGGGAGGTCTGGGTCTCACCCCTGGCCTGCAGGTCTTCCGAGATCACATCAGACACGCTTTGGGCGGCCTGGGCGGCGCTGAGCAGCTGGGGCAGGAAGATCCTCCCGCGCTCATAATCCGTACCCACCTGATCCAGCGCCGGGATCAGCACTTGCTGCACGATCTCAAGGCCTGTGGCCGTGGTGAGCTTCTCCTTCGTAAGGCGGGCGGCCTCATCCTTCAGCCCCTTAACGATCGCTGTTTCCAGGGTGACAGTGCCCGCTGCCGCTGACCTGGGGGCCGAAGGTGCCGCGGTCTGGGCGGGAGCAGCCTCCTGCCTGTCGGCGAAGCGCTCCACATAGGCGGCGCATTGCGCATCCTCACCGTTCAAGGCACGGTGGGCGGAGATCACATCCATCATCTGCAGCTGGTTGGGATTGATAATAGGCAGCGTCAGCCCCGCCTGCAGCGCCTCGGCCAGGAACACCTGGGCCATGGTCTGCCGGACCGGCAGGCCAAAGGAGATATTGCTGACACCCAACACCGTCTGCAGTCCCATCACCTGCCGTACATGACGCACCGCCCGCAGCGTTTCACCTGCCTGCCTCTGCTGGGCAGACACGGTCATGGTCAGGCAGTCGATCCACACATCCTCTTTGGGGATGCCCATGGACAGCGCGTCCTTCAGGATGGTTTCCGCGTGGGCAATACGGCCTTCCGCGGAATCAGGAATGCCACTGCCGTCCATGGTCAGTCCCACCACCGCCGCGCCATACTTCTTCACCAGCGGCAGAATGGCGGCACGGCTTTCCGGGGAAGCATTCACCGAGTTCACCGCGGGCTTGCCGTTATAGACCCGCAGCGCAGCCTCCAGGGCCTCCGGCTTCACAGAGTCCAGCTGCAGCGGCAGGTCGATGACGGACTGCAGCTTTTTCACCAGCGCGGGCAGCACGGTCACCTCGTCCACGCCGGGATAGCCCACATTCACATCCAGCAGGTCCGCACCGGCATCCTTCTGCATCAGGGCCATGCTCACGGCATAGTCCAGGTCGCCGGACAACAGGGCCTGCTGCAGCTTCTTCTTGCCGGTGGGATTGATGCGTTCGCCGATGACCCTCACGCCCGTAACGGGCACCGCCCGGGTGGCGGAGCAGACAAAGCTGACCGGCTCATGACGGGAGGGCACAGGCTTCATGCCCCTCACAGCCTCCGCCAGTGCGCGGATATAGTCCGGATCGGTGCCGCAGCACCCGCCCACAACAGAGGCGCCCGCCTCCACCAGCTTCACCATGATCTGTGCGAAAGCCTCCGGACCCATGGAATAATGGCCGTCCACAGGATCCGGCAGACCGGCGTTGGGCTTGGCAATCACAGGCAGCCGGGTGTTGCGGCTCAGCTCGGCCACAAGTCCCTCCAGCTGATCCGGACCCAGGGAGCAGTTGACGCCGATGGCATCCGCACCAAGGCCCTCCAGTGTATGGGCCATGGAGGCGGCGGTGCAGCCCGTAAAGGTCCTGCCGCTCTCATCGAAGGTCATGGTGGCAAACACCGGCAGAGAGGTGTTCTCCTTCGCCGCCAGCACCGCCGCCTTCATTTCATACAGATCGGTCATGGTCTCGATGGCGATCAGGTCCGCGCCGGCCTTCTCCCCCGCCCGCACCAGCTCGTCAAACAGACCATAGGCCTCCTCAAAGGTCATGGTCCCCATGGGCTACAGCAGCTGACCCAAAGGGCCCACATCCAGCGCCACCAGGGCACGGTCACCGGCCGCGCGTCGGGCAATGCCGACAGCCGCCAGCACCACCTCAAGCACCCGGTGGCCGGTGCCCCGCAGCTTCAGGGCATTGCAGCCGAAGGTATTGGCCATCAGCACCCGGCTGCCAGCCTCCACATAGGCACGGTGGACACGCTCCACCATCTCCGGCTGCTCCAGGTTCAGCAGCTCCGGCAGGGTGCCGGGCTTCATGCCGGCCCGCTGCAGCATGGTCCCCATGCCGCCGTCCAGCAGCAGCAGTTCATCAGGCTTCTGAAGCACAGGAAACACCTCTCTTTCGCAGCGCGCAGCTTCCGGACAGCGCGCAGTATGCACAGCCCCGCAGCCTCGCGGGCTGAGGGCTGTCGGACAGTCCCACCAGGGCCGTCACGCTCTTCACGGGATTCATCAGGCAGCTGTCGGTGAGGGTCACGCCCACCCGGCGCTGGGCATTGACCGCCCGCAGCAGCTCCGGCTGCAGCGCCAGGGGCAGATCGCCGTAGCCCGGGCTGAAGCGGTCCGTCAGGAAACGGCCGGGCAGCGCAGCCGCGATCTCCCGCTGAACGTCATCGCACAGCGCCTCCACCCAGGCGCTGCCCAGCCCGTCCAGCAGCAAAGCCTCCGCCATATCCCGGTGCTGCGTCTCCAGCAGCAGCCGGTCAAAGGCAACGCCCACCGTACAGGCCATCAGCGCCGCTGCGTCGCAGCCGGAGAGCATCCGCCGTGCAGAGTGCCCTGTCAGCAGCACATCGGGCCCCTTCAGAAGGATACCCTCCTCACGGTGCTCCAGCGAAAACAGCCGCCACACGCTGCGGGGCTGAAGGCGATCCCTCACCTTCAGCAGCAGCCTGCCCATCCTCTCCCGCATGGCTCCGTCCGCCACGGGCACGCCGCTGTAGCGCAGCGCTTCGTCCAGCTCAGGCAGCGACATGGAGCTTCTCCTTTCCGGCCGCACCTTCCCTGTCGGCGGCAAGGGTCGCGCCGAGGCTGAGGAACAGCAGGATCAGCACCGGTCCATTCACGCGGCCCAGGGTCAGGCACTCCACCAGCTCGCACACCAGCACCGCGATGGCCGGAACAGGCAGCAGGCGCTGCCACAGGGGGCTTCCCGCCCGGAAGATCAGCCTCCAGGCCGACCGGGCAAACAGCGCCAGGAATGCCGCGGCAATCAGCAGCCCCGGTATACCGTAGGAGCCCAGCAGATGCAGAAAAATGCTGTGGGGATGATCGAAGGAGGCCTGCTCGCTGACCACATAGGGCATGATCCTGCTCATCAGAGCGGAGGGGCCGGTGCCGGTCAGCAGCGTCCCGGGTTCAGAGCGCAGGAACTCCAGGAAGCCGCGCCACACATCGTCCCGGTAGGTCAGCAGACTGCCGCTGCCGATGGTGCGGTGGGTCACCACGCCGTCATCCGCCAGGGCCGTGGGCAGCAGCGCGGAGGTATAGCCCGGCACATGGCCGCCCAGCAGGTTGGTCAGGAAGCTCATCAGCAGGTAAACCGCCACGACACAGGCGCCGGCTGAAACGAGGGAGGCGGTATATCGGGCCGTCCTTCCCCGGGGCAGGAGCTGATACAGTACGCAGGCACTCATGGCGCCGACACCCACCCCCAGCGCGATGAAGGAGGTGCGGGCATCCGTGAGGGACAGGGCCGAAAGCTGCAGCATCAGGCACAGCATCAGCGGCGCCTTCTCACGGCGTCGGCGGGTCAGCAGCAGCAGAGCGAGCGTCATCAGCGAGGAGATCAGCAGGTTGCCGGCCGCGTTGGTGCAGAAGTCCATGATGTACAGCCGGTTGTCACCGCTGTTGATGCCAATGAAGCGATTCCAGGCCGTCTGGTGCAGATGGGTGCCTGTGAAGGCCGCGATCAGCGCCGTCAGGCTCAGCACGGTCATCCAGCCGATCCAGCCCAGGCACACTGCCCGGCCCAGCCGCTTCAGCTGACCGATGTCGGCGCTGAAGGCCGCCATGAAGCAGAAAAGCATGGCGCAGGCCGCGGGCACATAGCTGTACAGATCCTGCCACAGGGTACCCCGAAGCAGCGAGCAGCCGCCTGCCCAGGCCAGCCCCGCCAGCAGCAGCAGCATGGGCGGCTTTTTCCACAGGCCGGTCACCATGGCCATCACCAGACCTGCCGCCGCCAGCGCCGCCGCCATGGGCACCGTCAGGCGGTTCAGGGGCTCCAGATCCAGCATCTTCGGCACCTGCCACACCATCAGCAGCATCAGCAGCCGGAAGGAAATACCGGGCAGCCGTTCCTTCAGCCTCGTCATGTCAGCGCCTCCCTCTGCGAAAAAGGCGGAGCAGCCATGCGCTGCCGCTCCGTCGGAATGCTTCTCATTGACCTGCCCCGCCGTCACGGCGCAGCTTCTCCAGCTTTGGGAAGCAGGCCGTCCAGGCCACGCCGCCGGCCATCATCATCATGAAATAGCGCAGCGCGTTGGACCATACCGCCGTGGGCAGCACGGCCTTCAGTACCATGCGGACGCCCATCACCAGCGCAAAGCCGCCAAACAGCCTGATCAGGCCGAGCCACCACACCGTATCGTTGGCAAAGCGGATATACCGGCGGTCCAGCCACTGGATCAGTACCAGGGCCAGAGAGGCGCCCAGCAGAGAGCCGGTATCGCACAGGGTGGCGGCGTCCAGCTCCGCGTCGCTCCGGGCACTCGCGGGCTTCAACAGCTGAATGACCAGCGACAGAGCCAGGAAGCCCACCAGGCACAGCTGGAGTGCCGTGGTGGCCCGGGGCGTCTTCTCCGCCCGGTCCAGCAGCGGACGGGAGAGCAGCACGCAGCCAAAGCCGATAGCCAGGCCCGTCAGCACATCCTGCGGTGTATGGACGCCCAGATACATGCGGCTGAAGCCCACCAGCAGCGCGCAGCAGGGGAAAAGCACCTTCAGCGGCTTCTTCTCCGAATACAGGGCCAGCATGCCGAAAAGGGCGGCAGAGGTGGAGCTGTGTCCGCTGGGGAAGGAATAGTCATAGGCCCGCCCCTTGGCTGCCTCCACCGCCTGGAAGGCGGGATCCAGCACCCAGGGCCGGGGCTGCATCACCAGCACCTTGATGAGCATGGTGAGGCCCATGGCCATGAAGGCCACTGCCATCACGCGATAGCCCCAGCGCTTGTCCAGACACCAGAAGAGTGTCAGGCCGCAGATCAGCAGAATCGTCTCGTCGCCCATTTCGGTCACCAGCAGCATGACCTGATTCAGGAAGGGCGAGCGCAGCCCCGCCAGCAGATACAGAAATGACATAAAGCTCCCCCATCAAAGGAATTCGGATACCGTTACGCTTCAGCCAGGGGCTCGTTTTGCCCCGGGACCTTCCGCACCACCACCAGGTAGCAGATCAGATGCACCGTCCAGGTCACCAGCCAGGAGATCGGATAGGAAACATAGAGCATCTACAGGGTACGGTTGGCGGCAAAGATCGTCATGATCCATACGATGCGCAGCAGACAGGCGCCTGTCAGGGACACGATCATGGGCATCACCGAATAGCCGATGCCGCGCAGCTGACCTACGATCACATCCATCATGCCGCACAGGAAATAGGTGGGAAGGATGATGCGCATCCTCCGAAGACCGAAGGCAATGACCTGGGGATCCGTATTGTACAGGGACAGGAGCGGCGTACCGGCCAGCAGGAAGAGGCCGCCCATCAGCAGACCAATGGTGACGCAGACACCCGTGCAGGTGATGAGCGTATGCCGTACCCGCCTGTATTGACGGGCGCCCATGTTCTGGCTGCAGAAGGTCTGATCGGCCTGATACAGCGAGTTCATGGCAGTGTAGACAAAGCCCTCCAGGTTGCTGGCGGCGGAGTTGCCCGCCACCACCAGGGAACCGAAGGAGTTCACGGAGGACTGGATCAGCACATTGGACAGGGAAAACAGGCTGCCCTGCAGGCCCGCGGGAAGGCCCACCCGCAGGATCTCCTTCAGCTCCTGCCCGTGGATGCGGAGCCTGGAGGGGAAGAGCTGGATGGCCGAATCCGAGCGCAGCAGGCACAGCAGCACCAGCACGCAGGAGATGATCTGACTGACCACCGTGGCGATGGCCACGCCGGACACGCCCAGACCGAACTGAATGACCAGTACCAGATTCAGCGCCACATTCACCAGACCGGATACAGACAGATAGATCAGTGGGCGTCTGGTGTCGCCGGTGGCACGGAGCACAGCCGCGCCGAAGTTGTACAGCATATTGAAGGGCATGCCCAGGAAGTAGATGCGCACATAGGTGGCGGCCAGGTCAATGACATCCTCCGGGCTGGACATCAGCTCCAGCAGGGGCCTTGCCATCAGGAAGCCGAAGATGCCCACGGCCACGCCCATGATGCCGGCGATGGTAACGGAGGTATGCACGCCCCGCCGCACGGAGGCCAGGTCTCCCGCGCCGAAGGCCCTGGCGATCACCACGCTGACGCCCACGCTGAGGCCCATGAACAGGTTGGTCAGCAGGTTGATCAGCGAGCCTGTGGAGCCCACCGCCGCCAGCGCCTGGGTGCCGGCGAAGCGCCCCACCACGATCACATCCGCCGCGTTGTACAGCAGCTGCAGGATGCCCGTCAGCACCAGCGGAATGGAAAACAGAAGCACCTTGGGAAGCAGCGCTCCGCGGGTCATATCGATCTCGTAGCGGCCGCGTCTTGCCATTCTTGTCATACTGCGTCCTTTCCGGTTTCGGGAAGCAAACCGCTTTCGATTATAAATCGGAAGGTATGCTTTGTCAAGGCGTTGCGCTGAACAGGGTATGAAAGAAAAGGGGCACGGACAGCGTGGTCCGTGCCCCGGAAAATATTTCAGCCTTCCGCGTCAAAGATGCACTTCTTCTCCAGCAGCGGACCCCAGGTATCCTTCCACTGATGATGGAGCGCGCAGCCGTCCCAGGCGTTCAGAGCCTCCGGCGCCATATCCAGCACGATCATCACATCGTACCGGTTGGGCCGTGACACCACATTGGGGATGACCCGGACGCCGCTGACACCGGGCACCTCGCAGGCCCCGGCATAGAGCGCCGTGATCTCGCTGACGGCGGCAGCCTTGTCGGCCACCTGTTCGTTGAACTTCGCGATAATGTAATGCTTCATGAAAGTTCCTCCTTAGGCGCGCCTGAGGCGCAGGGTCTTGACCTCAAACACATGGAAGTGCAAGCCGACACGGCCGTCACGCAACACGCAGGGCGCCTGCTCCTCCTCCAGCAGATTGCAGAGCGAGGCGGAGGCCACGGGAAGGTTTAGGGTCAGCACAGCATCGGTATCGGCATGCTTGCACTCATACAGACGCAGGATCAGGTCACCGCTGCCGTCCTCGGCCTGCTTCACGGTATCGATGATGATGTTCGGCGCGTCCACGGACATCATGGAGAAGGTCTCCGCACCGCCGACAGCCTCCGTCAGGGGCTGGTTCAGCTGAGCCGCCTCCCTTTGCACGGTGCTGCCCATCATCGGGCCGTCCCAGAAGAAATAGCTGTAGGTGAAGTGATGATGGCCCATATCGGCGTTCCGGTCCGGAGACTTGGGAGCCCGCAGCAGCGTCAGGCTGATGGTATCCCCCAGCATGCTGACGCCATATTTGCAGTCGTTCAGCACAGCCGCGCCGCGGTTCTCATCGCACAGGGCGGTATAGCGATGGTTGCAGACCTCATAGCGGTCGCTGTCGAAGCGGCGGCTGCGATGGGTGGGGCGGCGGACATAACCGAACTGGATCTCGTTGACAGCCTCCTCCGCCTGAATGCCGGTGCTGAAGCCCGCCTTCAGGACGCGGTGCTGCTCCTGCCAGTCGATATCCGTGACCACATCCAGCCTGCCGGAGCCGGAGCGCAGGCTGATGCGCTGCACCATGGGAGAGGAGCCGACCGTCCGGCGAACCTCAGCAGTGCAGCACCAGGGGCTGTCCTCCAGCACGGTCACCGTGCCCTCCTGTGAGAGCGGCACCGGGCAGCTCTCGTAGCAGCTGTCCAGGTCCCAGGCCTCAAAGGCGCGGGGCGTGTCCTCATACATCCGAAGCACATTGCCCCTGCCGCCCAGACGGCTGCGGCCCCGGGCATCGGTGCAGGCCACCAGCTCACCCAGGCTGTTGACCGTCACAGACAGGATGCCGTTGCTCATGCGGACGCAGCCATCCTCCATGCTGATGGAAGCCGGAGCGCCGGGCAGCTCCCTGCTGGCCTCGGAGGTCCAGCCCATGGGCGGCACGGTGACGCAGGCATAGCCGCCGTCCGTGCGCACGATCTCCCGGCGCTGCCAGGAAAGGCTGTTGAACCAGGTATGGCCCCCGCCCTTCGTCAGGGAGGTCACGGCCTTTTCCGTCAGTGCGGCGGCACCCTTCAGGATCTCCGCGTACAGGGCCCTGGCCTCCACATACACCCGCTCAATGGAGGAGCCGGGCAGGATATCATGGAACTGGTTCCGCAGGGTCTTCTTCCAGAGGTCATCCAGCTCCGCGGCTGGATAGGGCAGCTTCGGCGCGGCGGCCGCGGCCCAGACCTCCGCCTCCCGCATGGCAAGCTCGCTGCGGCGGTTACCGTTCTTGATGGCTGCCTGGGAGGTATAGGTGCCTCGGTGTGCCTGGAAATACAGCTCGCCCACATAGCGGTTTTCCGGCGCTCCGTCGGCGGCGCAGTCCTCGAAGAATTTCTGCGGGGCCTCCACCCGCACCTGCGGGATACCCTCCAGGTCCTTCTCGCGGCGCAGGTTCTCCAGATCGTCACGGGTGGGGCCGCCGCCGCCGTCGCCATAGCCGAAGGGCAGCAGGAAGCGGGTGATGCCCCGCTTCTGCACCCTGTCACGCCAGCGGCCCGCGATCACATCGGCGGAGGTACGGGAGGTATAGTCCATGTGCAGAAAGGAGGTCACCTCGCTGCCATCCATGCCCTGCCAGGTGAAATAATGGTAAGGGAAGCGGTCGCAGTCGTTGTAGCTCCAGAAGATCTTCTGGGTGGTCAGGTACTTCACGCCCGCGCCACGCAGCAGCTGGGGCAGCACAGCGCTGTAGCCGAAGGTATCAGGCAGCCACAGCAGCTGACAGTCCACGCCGAACTCGTCCTTATAAAAGCGCTTGCCCAGCAGCAGCTGGCGCACCAGGGCCTCGCCGGAGGCCATATTGGTATCGGGCTCCACCCACATGCTGCCATCCGGGATCCACTGTCCGGCCTTCACCTTCTCTTTGATGCGGGCATACAGCTCCGGATAGAGCTGCTTGCACATCATATAGGCCTCAGGCTGGCTCTGCACATACTTGTATTCCGGATACATATCCATCAGCCGCAGCTGAGCCGCAAAGGTCCTGGCCACCTTGCGCTGGGTCTCCCGGTAAGGCCAGAGCCAGCAGATGTCGATATGGGCGTTGCCGATGGCATAAAACTGAGGCACGGTGGAACCGTTATGCGCCTCCATCACGGGGCGCAGCAGCGTACGCGCCTTCTCATAGTCCCGCAGCCTGGCCTCCCGGGGCTGCTCAAAGTTCACCTGCCCGGTAAAGCTCTCCAGAGCCTCCTCCACCTTTGCCAGGCGCAGGGAGGTGGGCTCCAGCACGCTCCGCAGGTCGTTCAGGGTGGTGACATCCTTCCAGAGCTGATAGGCCTCCTCATGCCAGATGCCGAAGGTGCAGACGCCCACAGTCTGGCGCAGCTCCTCCTCCGGACGGACGCTGTAGGTGTTGCCGTCGCCCTCCACCATGGGGCCCAGCACCTGCTTACCCCGCTCATCCCGGGGAAAATCATGGCCCGCGTAAGCCTCAATGAGCAGATGAAAGCTTTCGCCCGGCACAGCGCTGCGGGTGATGACCTGGTCGCAATAGTAATGGTGCTTCTCCTTCACCCACTCGGCACGGCGGGTGCCGAAGGCGGCCCCGTTCACGAAGAGCGTGGCCTCGCCGCCCTGGTTCAGGTTCATGACGATGGGCTTGCCCTCTGCCTCCGGCGGCAGGGTAAAATCGCCCCGAAGCCAGCAGTATTCCCATGCACGGCCCCATACAGTCCCCTCCGGCATCGGCGCAAAGGCGCCTTTCTCTGCCTCGGCGGGATCCAGCATATCCCGGGTCACGAAGCCCTCCAGCGGAATATTGCCCAGCGGCTCATAAAATTCGCGGGTCAATGCCTTGATCCACATGTTCAGCCGGCCTTCCCATTCAGCGAGCATCAAACGTTCAACTCCTTGCCTGCGCTCCGTACAGCTGTCCCTGTCACGGAGCCGCATCCATTATCTTTATAGTGATTCGCCGGATCTGTGGTTTTCCCTGCCATATGATATGTTGACCTGCTTTTGTTTTTTCTCGGCATTTATTGACTTTCGTCTGCCGGATATGCTATAATTTATGCGGTTTGGTTTATCTATCTGAAAATTCAGAAGGGAGGCAGCGGCATGGACGGACAGAGCAATCGCAGGGAAGAGCTGCTTTCGACCGGCTTCCGTCAGACCAATGTCTGGAAGGAAATGAAAACAGGCGCCTTTTTCCGGACAGCCTGGGCCGTCAGCGATGTGTCGCTGCTGTTTGTGATCGCCACCTTTTCGCTGGCGGAGGTGACCGGCTGGCTCGTGCCGCTGCTGTGGGCGGGAGGTCTGCTGGCAGGTCGCACGGCGCGGAAGCATAAAAAGCCGCTGCCTGCCCATGAGCATCTGCTGTCCGGCCTGATGGGGCTGCTCTGCACCATGCTTTTCTCCACCGGTGCCAGGGTAGCCAGGCTGTACTTCTGCACCGTACTGCTCGGCTTTTCCGCCGCGCTTTGCCTGACCTCCGGCACCCAGGAACGGCTGGCGAAGCTGTGCCGCTACTTCGGGGATGATGAAGAGGCGGTGGCAGCATGCCGGCGTGAGCTGTTCCGCCGCTCCGTGCTGCCCAACGGTGTGCTGACCGTGTTCATGATGCTCCTGCTGCAGCGGCGCATGGCCGTCACCGTGAATCTGCTGGCCCTGTGTGCCTCCCTGTGCCTGACCTTCTCCGCCCTGAACGATCCCGTGGACCGGCGCGTGCTGGAGAAGCTGGAGCTGCTGGAGCGCCGCGAGCAGGAGGGAAAGTCCACCGCCACACTGCGTGCATGGCTGAACGGCAGGCTGATGGAAAAATATCGCCGTCCCTGGGCCATCCTGCTGGTGGAAAATGTGATCCGCATCTTCTACCGCCATCAGGTGTTAGCCGAAACGCCCCTCTCCCACGATGATGACGATCCCATCATCTATATGTGCAACCATGGCAACATGTACGGCCCCGTGGTGGGTTATGTATTCACTCCCACCGATGTCTGTCCCTGGACCATCAGCAACGTGATGGTGGACCTTGACGAAACCGTGGCCTACCTGTACAAATACACCTTCTCCCATGTGAGCTGGATCCCGAAGCGGCTGCGGATGCCTATCACCGTGCTGGTGAGCCGCCTGGGCCACTGGGGCTTCCGGGCGCTGGAGTCCATCCCCGTCTACCGGGACCATCCCATGGAGCTGATGAAGACCTTCCGCAGCGCCATGACCGCCATGGAGCGGGGCGACGATATGCTGATCTTCCCTGAAAATCCCAACGCGGCCGGCGCGGGGCATGGCTATGAGCATCAGGGCGTGGGTGAACTGTTCTCCGGTTTTGCCATGATCGGTCAGCTATGGTACAGGAAGACCGGCCGCTGCTGCCGCTTCGTGCCCATGTATGCCGATCAGGAGGCCCGCACGCTGCGGGTCGGTACACCCGTGATTTACGACCCTCAGAATGAAGCAGCCGCGGAACGGCAGCGCATCTCCGATGAGGTGGCTGCCGAGATGAACCGTCTGGCCGATGTCGCCTGAGTATATACAGCGCTCTCCCGCAGGGCGCTGTTTTTCTTTGCGTAAAAAAGCCCCTCCGTTTCAGAAGGGGCTGGGGATCAGATGATATCATCCTCGTCATCGATGGCAGGCTGGGCGGGATCAGGCTCCGCGTGGTCCTCCTCACGGATGACCTCCGTATCGCCCTTCTCGCCGTTGGCGGCCTTCATAGCCTGCTCCAGCGCCTGCTTCCAGGCATTGGGCCTGGGACGCGGGACAGGGGCAGGCGTCTGAGGTGCCGGCGCATCCTGCTTCACGTCAGGCTGTGCTTCCGGCTTAACCTCGGGCATGGGCTCAGCTGCGGCATCGGGAGCAGCATCCCTGCGGGGACGCCTGTCCTCCCTGGGCGGACGGCGTTCGCTCCGGGGACGGACTTCACCGGCAGGCCGCTCAGGCTTTACGGCGGAAGCCTCGGCCTCAGGCTGAGGCTGCGCTGCCGTTTCCGGCTGGGCATTCTCCCCGACAGGAGGTTGAGCAGGCTGGCTGCCGGGACGCTGGCAATCAGCGGCCGAATAGTCCTTGAACTCGTAGTTGTCGCCCTTTTGCAGGCGGACACGGACGGTCTCCTTGATGACATTCAGATCGGTGACCACGCCTGTACCGTCAGGGGTGACGACCTCCTTGCCCACGCGGGGCATATGGCGGCGGGTCTCCTCGTAGTTGTCCTCCTCATACTTCAGGCAGCACATCAGCCTGCCGCAGACGCCGCTGATCTTGATGGGATTCAAAGACAGGTTCTGCTCCTTGGCCATCTTGATGGATACGGGCTGGAAGTCACCCAGGAAGGCGGCACAGCAGATGGGCCGTCCGCAGGGGCCCAGACCGCCGATCATCTTGGCCTCATCGCGCACGCCGATCTGCCTCAGCTCAATGCGGGTACGGAAAACACCCGCCAGATCCTTCACCAGGCTGCGGAAATCCACACGACCGTTGGCCGTAAAATAGAAGAGGATCTTGCTGTTGTCGAAGTTATACTCCACACTGACCAGCTTCATGTCCAGCTTATGCTCGGCGATCTTCTTCTGGCACAGGGCAAAGGCTTCCTTCTCGGCTGCCTTGTTCTCCTTGTGATGCTGCACATCCGCGGCAGTCGCCACGCGCACCACAGGCTGCAGCTGTGAATTCAGGATCTGCTCGTTGATCTCCTGCACCGGAGTCACGATCTCGCCGAAGGCCTGACCATGGGTGGTCTCCACCACGGCATAATCGCCGGGAATGGGCCACAGCTCGCCGGGATCGAAATAAAACAGCTTGCCGGCGTTCTCGAATCGAACACCTGTCACTTTGACCATTTGGTTTTTTCCTCCATCAGTTTGAAAAGCAGGCGCTCCAGGATGGCCTGCCAGGTGACCTGGCTGAGACGGAGCCGCCGGGCCTCACTGACGGCGTCCAGCAGCTTCGCAAAGCTCTCCATGGGAGCCTATTTCGCCATGCGCTGCCATTCGGCAGGCAGCTCCGAGGCGGCGGAGGGCTCCAGGCGGCCCAGGCGGATCAGCAGCAGCGTATGGATGATCTCCTCCACCTCGGCCAGGAGCGGCTCCCACTGGTCCTTGCCGTCCTTGTAGCGGCCGGAGACCTGCACGATATCAGAGCGCCCCTTCAGGGAAAAGAAATCGGCGATGACTGAAGCCCGGCGTTTCCAGTAGGCCTCATCCCCCGCCAGCTGCAGCGCGCGGCCCACGGAGCCGGAGCAGGAGCGCAGCACGGCGCCCTTCTGGGCGGCGGTCAGGGGGAGCCCCTCCAGACGGGAAAGGATCATGTCATCCGGATAGGCATGGAGCTTCAGCTGGCGGCAGCGACTGATGATGGTGGGCAGCAGCAGACTGGGGCTGTCCGTAGTCAGCAGGAACACGGTGCCGTCAATGGGCTCCTCCAGGGTCTTCAGCAGGGAATTCTGGGCCTGGGGCGTCATGTCCTCCGCCTGCTCGATCACGAACACGCGGCAGCCGCCCTCGTAGGTATGGGTACCGGCCAGGCGGACCGCCTACCGGATGTCGCCCACCGTGATACCGTTCTTCCCCTGGTCCTTGCTGTCCTGGCTGATATGGACGCCGCCGCCGAAGCGGATCAGATCCGGATGATTGTCCGACCGCACCTGAGCGCAGCCTGAGCAGGTGCCGCAGGGGCGCTCCGGCGCGGGCAGACCCATGCCGGAAAGCAGGCCCTGATCCTCCCGCTCGCAGGTACAAAGCAGGTATTGGGCGATGAGGGTGGCCAGGGAGCGCTTGCCGCTGCCCTCCAGGCCGCTGATCAGATAGGCATGCACATAGCTGTTCTCACGCAGCGTATGATAGAGGGCCTGCACCTCCGCCTGGCTGCCAAAATCCGCAAAGGTCAGCAGCTTCCGCTCGGGCGCGGCCTCACTGAAGCCGCGGGCAGCCATCAGAGCTTCACGAACTGGTCCACGGTCAACACGAACACGGTAGCGCCGCCCACCAGCACCTCAATGGGATAGGGCGAATAGGCCCCGTTCATGCCGGACATCGAGGTGGGCGCGGTGGCGATCTGCTTGCGGGACTTGCACACCTTCTCGATGATGCTCATCACATCCTGCAGCTGCCCGTCCTCCACACCGGCCAGGAGCGTGGTATTGCCGGCCTTCAGAAAGCCGCCGGTGGTCGCCAGCTTGGTGACGCGGTAGCCCGCGTCCATCATACTGCCCACCAGACGGGAGGCGTCCTCATCCTGAACGATCGCGATAACCAGCTTCATAGCTTCATCCCTCCATGACTTCTTGCTCCCGTATAGTATACCCCATCGGGCGCCAAAAAGCAAGACCAACAGCGTGCGGTCTTTCAGGCGCGCTCCCAGCGCAGATCCGTCAGCGCCCGGGCATAGATCTCCCCGGGCGGCACATCCGGCTGCAGCCAGGCTTCCACCAGCTCGCCCGGCGCGATGAGGGGCATGCGATCGTGAAAATCGGCCACGCCCTCCGCCGCTTCCCGGGTCAGGATGGTAAATTCCGCCTGCCCCTCCCGCAGCCGGTAAAGTCCCAGCATCCACAGCACCCGGTCCTGAGGCAGATAGAAGCGGTACTTCTCCATGGGCTGCCGTCTGTGGTCCCATTCAAAATACGCCTGTGCCGGGATCACACAGCGGCGCTCCCGGAGGCTTTCGGCAAAGAGCGGCTTCCGGGCAGCCGATTCGCTGCGGGCATTGAATACCCTGCGGCCCGCCACCTCCTGCGGCGGCTCCGGCAGCAGCTCCTCCATGCGTAGCTGCACACCTTGCCGCGGCGGCTCAGGTCTTGGCAGCAGGAAGCCCCAGCGCATGGCAAACACAGCCCGGCGGCGGCTCCTGTCCGGGGCGATGACGGCGGCGGTATCCCCGGGGCGGAGCTCTCCGCGCTTCGGCTGGAAATCCGGCTGACGGCGCTGCTGTCTGCGCCGCATTTCCTCCAGCACAGCGTTCAGCTCCTCCGCGCTGTCATCGGGCGCCGGGATCTGAAAGCGTCCGCACATGCTCAGCTGCCTCCCATCCGTGGGCCCATGCCATCCACCCTGATGCAGCCCGCGTCCGGCAGACCGAAGGCAGAAAGATAGGCCTCCTCCAGCGGGATCCAGCGGGCGCGGTACATGGGCAGTGCGTCCTCACCATCACGCAGGGCGATACGGCGGAGCCTTTTCTCCGGGGCTGCCGTCACAAACACCCGGACAGCGGCCTGCTCCCGCAGGGCAGGCATATTGCTGTAGCTGCCCTCCAGGATGGCGAAGGGCGCGTCCGGGACCGGCTCCGGTGCCAGAAGGCGATCCTCCCGGCAGCTGTAGCGGCAGATCAGGGCCCTTCCCTCCCGCAGCCAGGGCAGCACGAATTCCGTCAGCAGCCGTTCATGGTCCTCGTTGCCACCGGGCTGGGCCAGCCGCTCAGGTGTCTTTTGGCTGTGAGGCACCACAAAATCATCCGTATGCACCACCGGCGCTTGAAGCACTTGCGCCAGCCCGGCGGCCAGTGTGGTCTTGCCGGAGCCGCAGGGACCGTCCACGGTGATAAGGCAGCGCGGCCTCCCACAGCCGGCCTTTGCGGCAGCGGACAGCACGGGCAGGAGTGCTGCCGGAGAGCTGCCGATGACGCGGTATGCCGGATGATGAGCGGCCCGGTAGGCCTCGCTGTGGTTCGGCAGCCAGTGCGGGTCCGTGATCCTGCCGGACCAGTCCTCCCGGAGGCACAGGCGGCCCTCCCGGTTGAGCTCCTTCAGCAGCGCGGCCACATCGGCACGGGTGGCCTTCGGCTGATCGGACATGAGCATCAGACGGGCGATCCACTCCGCCCGGAGGCCCCGCGCCATGGCAGGCCGCAGGTTCAGCCGGCCGTAGTCCCGGCTCAGGGGCTCAAAGAGCGGCTCCTCCCCCGAGGCCTCCAGACCGGACAGCTCCTGCCGGACGCGGGCCGTCACGGTCTCTTCATCTGCCAGCAGATGGCCGCAGCCAAGCAGCGCCTGGAACACCAGCTTCACCGCGTCCGCTTCCTGCGGCTCCGTTCGCTCCAGCGCCTGCAGCAGCAGCGGATCCTGTTCAGTCCGCACCATTCCAATCCTCCCAAAAGGCGCTGCCCGGGATCCCGGACAGCGCCTGTCATGATCAAGCAAAAACTCAGAGCAGCTTCTCGAAGATGGCCATGGCCTCGTCCAGCTCGGCCATGGAGATGGTCAGAGGGGGCAGCAGACGGATCTTCTCATGGGCAGTCAGCACCATCAGACCGTTCTTCAGGCAATCGGCAGCCAGCTCGGAGGCGGGGCGGTCGGTCAGGACACCCAGCATCAGGCCCATGCCCGTCACGGACTTCACGCCCTTCATGGCGCTGAGCTTCTCCTTCAGGTACTGTCCCTTGCGGGCCACCTCATCCATCAGCTCATCCGTCAGGCGGCCCATCACATGCACGCCGCCGGCGGCGCACAGGGGATTTCCGCCGAAGGTGGAGCCGTGATCGCCCTTACCCAGCACGAACTCGGCCTTTTCGCCCAGCACACAGGCACCCATGGGCAGGCCGCCGGCCAGGCCCTTGGCGGTGGTGAACACATCGGGCTGAATGCCGAAATGCATCCAGGCATACAGCTTGCCGGTGCGGCCGTTGCCGGTCTGCACCTCATCCACCATCATCA
>R14__coassemble_251_pt1 | contig 42337 bp, 43 predicted proteins | sample R14__metabat2_high_PE_034 | metagenome-assembled genome bin R14
CGTTCGCCTTTTAGCGTACTTCCTCCGGTTTCTCACCCGGAACGTTCGGGTTTTTATTCATTCTCCGATCTTCCCCTGAAAGCAAAAAAAGCCGCCGTTTTCAGCAACGGCAGCTTTTCATCATGGTCACAGCTCGTCCAGCAGGTCCTCCACCGTGAAGGTGAAGGTCAAAGTCCCGTATTTTTCCGGGCAGACCGTATCCGGCTGCAGAAAGAAGGTCACGCTTCCGTCCTCCGTCAGATAGAAGTCCTCCTCGGGGTAGAAAACGCCCTCGAAGTACTCCTCATCCGCGTCATCATACAGTTCAAGCGTTCCGTCATCCGCCAGCTCCTGCAGCTGCTCCCACACCAGACCCCGCACACAGGTATCGCACTTGTTGGTCTGGCGCTCCGTCAGCCACTCATCGTCCTCATCCATGTCCAGTACGCCCAGCATATAGGGCAGGCTGATCACCGTACCGGCCTTGCTGCCCTTCAGCGCAAACACATGACCGGCCACATGGCTTGTCTGGGAGCCCTCATCCGTATGCTCACTGTACATCAGCTTCACGGACAGGAAATCCTCCGACAGGCAGGTCACCTCGGTGGTCAGCTCGGTGAAATACTGCGTGCTGCCCGTGCCGTACATGTCGCCGTTGATGGGCACGGTGAAGGTCTCGATGTACTCCGCCTCATAGGCATACACCTCATTGATGGCCTCCACCGCCTCCTCATCGCCGCCGAAAACGGGCAGACTGTAGCGGTACACATAGGTGGCGTCGGCCTCCGTGCTGCCCTCCGGGTAGCAGCAGACCGCCGTCAGCCAGTCCGTCACCTCCAGTGCCTGCGCACTCATCACGGGCAGACACAGGGCCAGACACAAAGCCAGCACACGCCTGATTTGCTTCTTCATCTCGCAAGCTCCTCCGCCGCGGTCACAGCCGCGATATTTCCCTCGCCCACAGCCTTCGCGATCTGCAGGGGCTGTCCCGTGCAGTCGCCGCAGGCATACACATGGGGCAGATTGGTCCTCATCCCTCTGTCCACGCGGATGAAAGGCCCTTCCGTCTCCAGCCCCGGCAGCAGCCTGTCCGGCGCCACAGCCGGCCGGAAGATGAACACGCCGTCATAGCACGACCTGCCCTCATCCGTCTCCAGAGCGATCCTGCCCCCGGAGGCCGTCAGCGCCTTCGGTCTGCCTTCGCAAAGCCCGATCCTGCCATCCTGCGGCAGGTGATGAGGCGCCAGGACATAGTAATCCACACGGCTGCAGAGGCCCGCCAGGAAGGCCGCCTCCTCCGCGCCGCCGTCCCAGGCGGAAAGCACTGCCACTTCCCTGCCGCGATAGAACATGCCGTCGCAGGTGCCGCACCAGCTGACGCCACGGCCCAGCAGCTCCTCCTCGCCCGGCAGCAGGACCGGCCTGGCCGCGCCCATGGCCAGCACCACGGCACGGGCGGTCAGGATGTCATTCCCCACCAGGGCCATATATTCGCCGCCCATGGGCTGCAGGAGACGCACCTGCCCCTGCCGCAGCCGGGCGCCAAGCTCCTTTGACTGATCCTCAAACAGCTTGAGCAGGCTCGGTCCCGATATGGCGGGCAGCCCAGGATAATTGTCGATCCGCTCCGCCCTCCTCAGCCAGCTGACGGCAGACGGCGCGCACACCAGCTCGCACCTCAGGTTCCGCTTGCGGCAGGTGATGGCACAGCTGAGCCCCGCGGGCCCTCCGCCCACGATCAGTACATCCAAATCAGCCATAGGCCCTCCTCCGTCAATAGGAATAGGTATAGCGGCCGCAGAGCCAGGGCATGCCGTCGTAGGTGCCGTAGGCGTCGCCGTAGACACGGTAATAGGTGCCCACCTTCCAGGTGGTCTTGGTGTAGTTCTCCACCAGCACAGGCTGACTCTTGCCATCATCGCTGGTATAGAACACACCCATCTGGGGCTTGTCGGAGACGATGTAGGCCAGCTTGGCCATGACCACATACACCTGGTTATGCTCCGCCCGGTAGGTGATGTTGCCCACCAGCTCCGAGTACTCCGCCTCGGACAGGGGCCAGGCCTTCAGGGTATAGATCTCCGCCGTGGGCACATAATACATCACATAATTCACCACCGTGGTCTTTTTGCCGGGATAGGAGGCGGTGATGGTGATGGTATTGTCGCCGATCGTATTGAACACGGCGTAGAAGCTGAACTCGCCCGTGGAGGCCAGGTTGGTGATGTCCAGATCGGTATGGTCCGAAAGCACGTCCACCGTGGCGCCGGGCAGCGTGGTGCAGGAGATCTCCAGGGTCTGCAGCGTGGTGGAGGTATAGGTGTCCGCGGCCAGGTCCAGGGGAATCTCCTGGGGCTCGCGGTACAGGGTCACCGTCATGGAATTCTCACGGCAGTAGGGAGACCTGACCCGCAGGGTGAACACATTGTCGCCGATGGGCTGCACAGTAGCGTTGTAGGTCAGCTCACCGTCCGTGGAGTCCACGGTATCGGAGATATCCTTGTCGTTCATATAGACCGTGGAGCCGGGACGCACCGTGAACTTCAGGGAATAGAGTGCCGTGACCACCTCTTCCCGCAGGGAGTCCGGAGAATCCAGGGTGATGGGGCTCTCGGGGATATCCACCGTGTAGGTGATGAGGTCCATCCTGCTGGTGCCGCCCGAGGCGCTCTTCAGGTAGGGGGTGATGGTGACCTCGATGCTGTCCGTCTGCAGGTCATCGATATCGTCATACCAGGTATGGTCCTCGATCTCCACCGTGGCATAGCCGTCCACCACCTGATAGGCGGTATGCAGCTCGCTGATGTAGACGGTCTCGCCGTCCTTGCCGGGGATCAGGATGGTATGGGCAGCCAGATTGTTCATGATGGAGGAGGAGATCAGGGGTCTCGTCAGCTCCAGCGCCTGATTGCGCCGGTTTTGATACCACTGCCAGCCCAGATAGCCGCCCGCCGCCAGCAGCGCGCCGCACATCAGCACCAGCACCGTATACAGGAAGCGGCGCCAGGCCCTCCGCCTTGTGGGCAGGCGGCCGGAATAGCTGCTCTGGCCCTTCAGGGGCATGGCCTCATGGGGCGCGGTCTCGGTCCACAGGGGATCATAGCCTCCCTGGTCCGCCCAGCCGGGCTCCGCCTGGCGGTAGCCGCCCCGCACCACCTGGGTCCTGCTTCCGGTGGTCCTCCGCCTGGCCTGGCGGGGATCGGGCTGCTCCTCCTCCGCCTCCAGGTCGCTCCAGAAGGTATCCACGCCCGCGTTGGTGCGGATGGTCATGGTGGAGGGTGCGGCGCCACGGGCCGCGCTTTCCCGGCGCAGGCGGCGCTGCTGCCGCATGCCGTCCTCCTTGCGCTGCTTCAGCTCAGCCATCTCGTCCGCCAGCACATCCCTGGCGTCCGGCGTGGCGTTGGTCTCACCGTCCTCATCCACGCGGATGTAGGCCTTGGCCGCGCCGCCGTCCTTCAGCTGACTGCGCCAGGCAGGCTGGGGCCTTTCCTCCTCCGTCAGAGGCGTGCCGCATTTGACGCAGGCCGGCACGGAGCCCCTGTTCCACTGTCCGCATTCAGGACATCTCATGCTTTACTCCTCTTCGTCTTCTTCCTCATCGTCCACCACAAGGAAGCTGTTCTCCAGGAAGTTGGCCATCTTCTCGCGGCTGGCCTCCCAGTCCACCTCATGCACGCTCATGCCGGCATAGGTGATGCCGTGATGGTCGCCCTCCTGGGGGATCCGCAGCTCCTCGATGGTGCAGTCCCGCAGGTCCAGGCAGTATTCCATGGCTGCCACCATGTCCTCCAGGCTCATGTTGGTGCGGGAGGAATTGTCCAGCACGATGTCCACCAGCTCGCGGGCCTTGTCGTAGTCCATCTCGCGGCACTGGTCCGTCAGGGTGGACAGCACGGTGCGCACGCGCTGGGTGCGGGTGAAGTCTCCGCCGCCGCCGGCCTTGCGGATGCGCATGTAAATAACGGCGGCATGGCCGTAAAAATGGTAGGTGCCGGCGCCGCGCACGGAGGGAGAGGTGGATGTCTTGGAAATGGCGTAGCGGGTGAGATAATTGGCCTCGCTGGAGTTGATGGTGATGTCCACGCCGCCCAGGAAGTCGATGATGGACTGGATATGGCTGAAATTGAAGATGATATACTTCTCCACCTTCACGCCCAGATGGGTGCTGATGACCTTGCACAGATCCTCCGGCGAGAAGCGGCGGGCAATGTCGTTGATGCGCCCGATGACGCCGTCCGGCCGCTCCACCAGGGCCTCACGGATGATGGAGGTGAACATGACGCGCTTGGTGCGGGTGTCCAGCGTCACCAGCACGATTCCGTCCGTGTGGCCCAGGGTGCTGTGGTCCGCCCAGGTATCCTGACACAGGAGCAGATAATGGTGCTGACCGTTGCCGGGCTCGGGCAGAGAATCATAATCCACCTTGCTGATGGGCTGGGGCTTTGTTTCGGCCGACGCTGCGGGAAGTCCGCACAGCAGGGTCAGCATCAGGCTCAGCGCCAGGGTCAGGCACAGGGCACGCTTCATCATGGCTTTCATGGCTCGATCTCTCCTTCGGATTTCGGGATATACTGTCACAGCCTGTATTGTACCACAAAGCCGCATTGATGAAAAGAGTTTTGCGAAATTATGACAAAACGTGGAACTAAAATTTACAAATCAAAAGGGAGCGTCCCCCTTCGGAGTCGCTCCCTGGGCGTTCATTGCGGTTCCCCGCCTTACTGGCTGATGGTCACGGTGTGGCGGAACCTGGCGTACACGGTATCCTTGTAGGTCTCGAAGTAGCCCTCGGGGCACACCATGTGCATCACATACAGCACCTTGTTGACGCAGGCCACATGGATGCGGCCCTTGATCTTGACGCCGCTGGACAGCGTGGCGGTATAGTCGGCATAGACGCCGTCCTTGTCCAGCAGGGTGCGCTCGGCGGTCTTGGTGGAGGAGAAGCTGTAGAAGTTGCCCTTCATGTTGGACAGCCGGTTGGTCACCTCGGTCTTCAGCTGGGTCTTGGTCAGGGCGCTGCTCACGTCCGAGGTCTCCACCGTCAGGGATGCCTGGTAATCGGTGTTGGTGCTGGGGTTGGTGATGGTGTAGCTGTCGGAGGCGCTGTCATCGATGTACCAGCCCGCGGGACCCTCGAAGGACAGGTGCAGCCGGGTGGCGTCATAGGTGACGTAGTTGAAGCTCAGGGCAGGCAGCGGGGTGGCCGTGGGCTTGTCGATGGGGTCGATCACCACAGGCGTGGCGCCCGCGTACTCGCTGGACATGGTGGGCACGGGGGTGTACGTCACCTCCTGGGGCTGATACAGCTCGACCTCCGGGACCGCCGTGACCTGCATCGTCACCGTGGTATCCTCTCCGCCGAACACATTCTGGGTAGCCGCCGCCTGGGGCTGCTGCGCCACCACATCATAGCGCACGCCGTCGCCGCCGGAGCTGCCGGAGCAGCCGGAAAGCAGCGCCGCGCACAGCGCCAGGACAAGCACCAGTGAAATCCGCTTTTTCATATCCGTTCCCTCCATGTTCTGATGAAGTGCCTGCGGGAATGTATCTCGCGGGGCCGGTCACAGCTCCTCCGGCTCCGTCACCTTCAGCTGATAATTGGGGTGATAGATGCGCCTGCCGTCCAGGCTGTTGATCCGCTCGGAGAAGGTGCCCGGCGCCGTCCGCTCCTCGATGCCCTTCAGCTCATTCATGCGGGCATCCATGGTATCCAGCATGTGCAGCATCTCCGCCTCCGGGAACATGGGCTGCCTGGGGCTGCCGTATTCCGGGATGCCGTGGTGACTCAGCAGCATATGCTCCAGCATCAGCACCAGCTCGCCGCTGACGCCCACCCTGCGGGCCGCCAGCTCCAGATTGCACACGCCCCGCACGATATGGCCCACCAGCAGGCCATCGGCCGAATAGTCACTGACCACGCCGAACTCGTCGCTGACCATCTCGTCCAGCTTTGCCAGGTCATGGATGATGACGCCGGCCAGCAGCAGGTCCTCGTGCAGCAGCCCGGGATACAGGCTGTTGTACACCGCCGTCAGACTCTTTGCGGCCCGAAGCATGCTGGTGGTGTGGTGCAGCAGGCCCGCCAGCTCCGCGTGATGCATCCGCTGGGCCGCCGGGAAGGTATTCAGCCTGCCGTCCGCGTCCGCCATGCGCAGCATCTCGGTGATGAGCTTTTGCAGGACCTCGCTGCGGAAGCCGGCAACGGTATCCTCCAGCTCCTTCCGCATGCTCTCCGGGCTCTCCGGCGCGCTGGGCACCAGCATGGCCTTCTCGTCCGCCGTCACCTCGCCCTTGGGCCGCAGGTACTGCAGGCGCATCTGCAGCTGGCCGTTGAAGCTCTACACAGCGCCGGCCACGCAGACCACGCTGCCGGAGGCAGGCACAGGCGTGCCCTCGCTGTAGTTCCAGAGCTTGCTCACGATCTCGCCGCTGGCGTCCCCCAGCTTCAGGTCCATGTAGGCCCTGCCGGTCTTTCCGGTGCGCACCTCGGCGGAGCGCACCAGCAGGAAGCCCTCGAAGGGGCTGCCGCTGACCAGCTTCGCCACCTTCACCTGCGGAGCCTTTGCGGGCTCCTCCTCCGGCTCCAGCACAGCCTGCTGAAACAGGAGGGCGTCCGCCTGCTCCGCCGTGGGCGGCTCCGCCTGCTGCGCAAGCTGCTCTCTCATCTTCTGCAGTGCCTCCAGGTTCTTTCCGTTCTGCATGGGTATCCTCCGATTTCAGCCGCCCGTCCGTTTTCCGTCAGGGCGGTCAATAGGGTGCCTCCGAGCCGGAGGCCAGGTTGGCGTAGGTGGTATATTCCGGCAGCCAGGCCACCTTCACGGTGCCCAGGGGGCCGTTTCTCTGCTTGGCGAGGATGATCTCGCCCACGTTCTTGTCCTCGGTATTGGGGTCATAATAGCCCTCGCGGTGGATGAACATCACCACATCGGCGTCCTGCTCGATGGAGCCGGAATCACGCAGGTCGCTCAGGATGGGCCGCTTGTCCTGCCTGGTGGTGGCGGCACGGGACAGCTGGGCGCAGGCCAGCAGCGGCACATGCAGCTCCATGGCGATGGCCTTCAGCTGGCGGCTGATCTCGCTGACCTCCAGCTGGCGGCTCTCCACCCTGGAATCCACATGCATCAGGCCCAGATAATCCACCACGATCAGGTCCAGGCCCTTCTCCATCATCAGCCTTCTGCAGCGGGAGCGCAGCTGGGTGGGCGTGATGCCCGCCGTGTCGTCGATATAAAAATCCGCGCTGCTCATGGGGCCGATGGAGCGGGCCAGCCGCATCCAGTCGTCCGGGGTCAGGGTGCCGGAGCGCACCGCCTGCATGTTCACCCGTGCGTCGGAGCAGAGCATACGCATGGCGATCTGCTCGCAGGGCATCTCCAGGCTGAACACCGCCACCTTCTTGCCCGCGTTCAGGGCGGCGTGGCTGGCGATGTTGATGGCCAGTGAGGTCTTGCCCATGGAGGGTCGGGCGCCCAGCAGCACAAGCTCGCCGCCGTGCAGGCCGGTCAGCAGCTCATCCAGGGTCTTGAAGCCCGTGGGCACGCCGTTCAGCTTGCCCTTGGTGTGCTGCAGCTATTCGATGACGGCCACCGTGTCCTGCAGCACCTCGCGCACCGGCTTCAGGCTCTCGCCCTCGCTGCGGCGCATGGCCACATCGAAGATGGCCTTCTCCGCGTGGTTCATGATGTCCTGCACCGGATCCTGCTGGCTGTAGCTCTCCTGCAGGATGTGCTGGGAGGCGTCGATCAGCTGCCGCAGGATGCTGCGGCCCGTCACGATGTCGATATAGGCCTGCACATTGGCGGTGGTGGGCACAAAGTCCATCAGGCCCATCAGATAGCCCGTGCCGCCCACGCCCTCCAGGGTGCCCCGGCGTCCCAGCTCATCGTCCAGGGTGGTGATATCCACCGGCCGCTGATTGCGGAAGAGGGACAGCATGGCGCCGAAGATCTCCCTGTGCTGGGGCTGATAAAAGTCCTCCGGCTTCAGGGCTTCCACCGCGTGCATCACGGCCTTCGGGTCCTGCAGCATGGCGCCCAGCACGGAACGCTCCGCCTCCAGGCTGTTGGGGGGCACCATGCCCCGTACCTCGCTCACGCCGCTCCCTCCTCACGCTCGGGTATGCTTCCCGTATTTGAATGGCTCCCGCTTACTTGCCCATGGGGGTCACATGCAGGGTCATAGTGGTGCTGATGCCGGTGTACAGCTTCACGGTGACCTCCACATCGCCCACATTGCGGATGGGGCCCGCCAGCTCGATCTTCTTCTTGTCCACATCGATGCCGTGCTGGGCCTTCAGCTTGTCGGCGATCTCGGCGGCGGTGATGGCGCCGTAGAGGCGGCCGGTCTCGCCGCACTTCACGGGCAGATCGATCACCTTGCCCTTCAGGCTGCGGGCCTTCTCCTCGGCCTCGGCGCGGCGCTGGGCCTCGCGGGCGGCCTCGGCGGCGCGCTTGCGCTCGATCTCTTTTGCTGCGCCGGGGGTGGCCTCCACCGCCAGCTTCCTGGGGAACAGCATATTGCGGGCATAGCCGTCGCTGACATTCACGATATCGTCCCGCTTGCCCTGGCCGGGCACATCCTGCAGAAGAATCACTTTCATGACAGAATCCTCCTTATAATCACAGTGGTACACCGTATTATACATCACCCTTCACAAAAATGCAATAAGTTCGTAAAATTTGCCAAACATTTCCTTTTTGGCCTCCGAAAAGCCATTGACGAAAGGCCCGAAATGGAGTATCATATCTGTAAGCTGACTCAAGTCCGGTCCGCCGGCAAAATATATGGAGGTGTTTCCCATGGAAAAGCTGAATGCCGTAATGGCTCCCGCCCCTGTCCGTCCCGTCAAGGTGCTGCAGTTCGGCGAGGGCAATTTCCTGCGTGCCTTTGTGGATTACTTCATTGACATCGCCAATGAGAAGGGCGTATTCGACGGCTCCGTGGTGCTGGTGAAGCCCATCGAGCTGGGCAAGCTGTTCCCTGCCTTCAAGGAGCAGGACTACCGCTACACCGTGATGCTTCGCGGCATCGTGGACGGCGAGGCCGTGGAGCAGAGCCGCATCATCACCTCCGTGTCCGACGCGGTGGATGCCTACGCCGAGTATGACAAGTACGCCGCCTACGCCAAGTGCGACACCCTGCGCTTCATCGTCAGCAACACCACCGAGGCCGGCATCGTGCTGGACGAGAGCGACGAGCTGGCCCTGTGCCCGCCCAAGACCTACCCCGGCAAGCTGTGCAAGCTGCTGTATGAGCGCGCCGAGCATTTCAACTACGCCGCCGACAAGGGCCTGGTCATCCTGCCCGTGGAGCTGATCGACGACAACGGCATCAAGCTGCATGAGTGCGTGAAGGCCCTGGCCAGGCTCTGGAAGCTGGGCGAGCGCTTCGAGCAGTGGCTGGAGGAGGCCTGCGTGTTCACCTCCACCCTGGTGGACCGCATCGTCACCGGCTATCCCCGCGGAGAGGCTGCCGCCATCTGCGAGAAGCTGGGCTATGAGGACAACATCATCGACACCGCTGAGCCCTTCGGCCTGTGGGTCATCGAGAGCGCGAAGGACATCTCCGCCGAGCTGCCCCTGCCCTCCATCGGCCTGCCCGTCATCTTCACCGACAACCAGAAGCCCTACAAGCAGCGCAAGGTCCGCATCCTGAACGGCGCCCACACCAGCTTCGTGCCCGCCGCCTTCCAGTGCGGCCACGACATCGTGCTGCAGGCCATGGATGACCCCATGATCCTGAACTTCATGCAGAAGACTCTGTACGATGAGGTCATCCCCACCCTGACCCTGGACAAGAACGATCTGATGTCCTTCGCCGAGGCCGTGACCGGCCGCTTCAAGAATCCCTTCATTAAGCATGCCCTGCTGTCCATCTGCCTGAACTGCGTCAGCAAATGGCGCGCCCGCTGCATGCCCAGCCTGCTCATTTATGTGGAGAAGACCGGCAAGCTGCCCGAGCGGCTCACCTTCTCCCTGGCCAGCATGATGTCCCTGTACCACGGCGGCAAGCTGGTGGACGGCAAGCTGGAGTGCCTGCGCAACGGCCAGCCCTATCAGCTGCAGGACGACGCTGCGGTGCTGGAGTTCTTCGCCAATTCCGGCGATCTGTCCGCCGAGGAGCTGGTGGAGAAGTTCCTGGGCAACGAGGCCTTCTTCGGCCCCGACCTGATCAAGGTGCCCGGCCTGAAGGAGAGCGTCACCGCTTCCTACAAGGCCATCCTGGAGAAGGGCATGCGCGCCGTGATGGAGGAGCGCTTCCCCTGCTGAAGTATTCGCTGAATACACAATCCGGACAGGGCGGGAGCAGCCTGAAGGCCTCCCGCCCTCTGTCCATCACAAGGAGGTTCCCATGGCGGAGCTGCTGAGAATCACCGGCCGCGACAATGTGGCCGTCGCCCTGATGCCCCTGACGAAGGGGAGCGAGCTGTCTGTGGACGGCATCACCCTGACCCTCGTCACCGATGTGCCCGCCGGGCACAAGGTGGCCCTGACGGACATCCCGAAGGACGGCCAGGTCATCAAGTACGGTTTCCCCATCGGCCACGCGAAGGAGGACATCGCGAAGGGCTCACACATCCATGTGCATAACCTGCATACCAACCTTTCCGGCGAGCTGACCTACACCTGGACTCCCACCTGGCCGAAGGTGGAGGCGAAGGAGCCCGCCACCTTCATGGGCTATCCCCGCAAAAACGGCAAAGTCGGCATCCGCAATGAGCTGTGGATCGTGCCCACCGTGGGCTGCGTGAACGACATCGCCCGGGCCCTGGAGCGGGATGCACAGTCCCTGGTGGGCGGCGGCGTGGAGCATGTGTACGCCTTCCCCCACCCCTACGGCTGCAGCCAGATGGGCGACGACCAGGAGAACACCCGTCAGATCCTGGCGGACCTTTGCACCCATCCCAATGTGGGCGGCGTGCTGCTGCTGGGCCTGGGCTGCGAGAACAGCGGCATTGAGCTGATCAAGCAGCATATGCCCGACTACGATCCCGAGCGCATCCGCTTCCTCATCTGCCAGCAGAGCGAGGACGAGCATGCCGACGCCATGGCCCTGCTGACCGAGCTGGCAAACAGTATGCGGAATGAGAAGCGCGTCCCCTGCCCCGCCAGCAAGCTGGTGGTGGGTCTGAAGTGCGGCGGCTCCGACGGCTTCAGCGGCATCACCGCCAACCCCGTCATCGGCGGCTTCTCCGACCTGCTGATCGCCCAGGGCGGCACCACCATCCTGACCGAGGTGCCCGAGATGTTCGGCGCCGAGACCATCCTGATGAGCCGCTGCGAGACGGAGGACATGTTCGGCAAGACCGTGTCCCTCATCAACGACTTCAAGCGCTACTTTGAGGAGCATCATCAGACCATCTATGAGAACCCCTCCCCCGGCAACAAGGCCGGCGGCATCTCCACTCTGGAGGACAAGGCCCTGGGCTGCACCCAGAAGAGCGGCTTTGCCCCTGTGAAGGATGTGCTGAAGTACGGCGAGAAGGTGAAGACGGCCGGCCTGAACCTGCTATCCGCCCCCGGCAACGATCTGGTGGCCTCCACCGCCCTGGCCTCCGCCGGCGCCAACCTGGTGCTCTTCTCCACCGGCCGCGGCACGCCCTTCGCCTGCCCCGTGCCCACCCTGAAGATCGCCTCCAACTCGCCCCTGGCCGGCAAGAAGCACAACTGGATCGACTTCAACGCCGGCGCCCTGCTGGAGGAGGGCAACACCCTGCCCATGCTGTCACAGAAGCTGCTGGAGCAGGTGCTGCGTGTGGCCTCCGGCGAGGCCGTCTGCTCTGAGGCCAACGGCTTCCACGACCTGGCCATCTTCAAGGGCGGCGTCACCCTCTGATCCCAATCACAACCGGGGAGGCGGCCAGTCCGCCTCCCCTTTTCCGTGAGGTGCCTTCATGTTTGATTTCTGGAAGCGCATGGACAGCCGCAGCCGCAGGACCATGCTGATCTGCTACTACGCCTTCTTCTGCAACGGCACCCTTTCCATGCTGCTGGGCAGCATGATGCCGGACCTGCAGCTAGCCTACGGCATCTCGGATGTGCAGAAGGGCCTGTTCATCTCCGCCCACTCCGCCGGCAACCTGATCGCGGGCTTCATCAGCGGCCTGGTGCCCCTGTGGCTGGGCCGCAGGCGCAGCATCGTTGTGCTGTCCGCCCTGGCCTATATCGGCTATGCCATGACCCTGATCACCGGCTGGCCCGTATGGCTGTTCACAGCCTTCCTGCTGGTGGGTATGGGCCGGGGCAGCGTCACCAACTTCGACAACGCCATGTCCAACAGGCTGACGAAGGGCAGCCCCGTCTCCACCAACCTGCTGCATGCCTCCTTCGCCGTGGGCGCCATCCTGCTGCCCATGGCCTTCCTGGCGCTGCGCAGCGCGCTCTCCTGGCAGGCCGGCGTGGCGCTGGTGGTCACCCTGGGCGTCATCGAGTTTTTCCTGTGGCACACCATGACCCTGGAGGACGACCATCCCTCCCGGCAGGACAAGAAGAACAGCACCATGTCCTTCCTGAGGAATCCCTCCTTCCTGATCCTGGCGGGCATGATGTTCTGCTATCTCTGCTCCGAGTACACCCTGAACGGCTGGCTGGTGACCTACATCCAGAGCAAGGAGAGCCTGGTGGCCGACCTTGAGCGCAGCGGCATGACCATGACCGCCTTCAGCCAGACCATGGCCACCCTGCTGTGGACCGTGATGCTTGTGGGCCGTCTCGGCTGCGCCTGGCTCTCAGGACATTTCTCCCAGAAGAAGCTGATGCTCATCTCCTCGGCGGGCATGTGTGGCTTCTTCCTCTGCCTGATGCTTTCCGGCAGCATCGGCATGGTGAGCTTCTCCGTGGCTGCCCTGGGCCTGTGCATGGCCGGCATCTGCCCCATGATCTATTCCGACGCCGCCGTCTTCACCAACACCTATCCCATGGCCACCAGCGCGCTGCTGGCCATCGGCTCTGTCGGCGCCATCATCATGCCCACGGTGGTAGGTACCCTGGCGGAGCATATCAGCTTCTTCGCAGGCATGGGCGCCATCCTGGTCACGGTGGTCCTGCTGCTGGTGTTTGCCTTCCTGAATGTGACCGTGCGCACGCACCTGCCTGCGGAGGCCCGGCAGAAATGAAACTTTCGTGAATTTCCCTTCTAAAGGAATCATTTTATCTTGCAGTCCCTTGTTTTTCTGTTGTATTTTCCTTATAATACAATTGAGAAAGGAGGGGCTCTGCCTATGGATTACAAGGATCTCGGTGCCCGCGTGCGTGCGGCGCGCAGGCAGCAGGGGTTGACGCAGGAGAAGCTGGCTGAGATCGCCGGCATTTCCGCTTCCTTCCTTGGACACATTGAGCGCGGCTCCCGCGTGGCCAGTGTGGACACGCTGGTGGATCTGTGCAATGCCCTGAATGTGACCCCTGAGTATCTTCTGGCATCCAGTCTGCACAGCTTTGACGCCAGTATGCCCGCCGGGCTTTCGGAGAGCGAGCGCGCCAAGCTGAGTGAGTTCCTGCGCCTGGCCCAGGATACGGTCCGCAATTGGAACACCAATGCCTGATGGGACCAGGCCTCCAGGCCCTGCTTCAAAGCCGAAGCAGGGTTTTTTCATGCATTTTTGATCCGCCGCCCGTTGCCTCCCGGCGCTCCATGTGGTATACTGTCCGTGTCTTTTCCCCTTTCTTGACCCCATACGAAAGGAAGATTCTCCCATGAAAAAGCTGCTTTCGCTCCTGCTGGCCCTTTCCATATGCCTGCTGTCCGTCTCCGCTCCCGCGGAGGGCACCCCCACAGAGATCACCGACGCAGCTCCCGCAGAGGCTGCCGATGCCTGGGACGCGGACGCCGACCTGCCTGAGGGCCTGACCGAGGAGTTCATCACTGTCTGCACCCTCAGCACCACCCTGGACAGTCTGATCTCCATGCCCGACCTTGGCGTCTTCATGGAGGGCGACGATTCCATCCTGTTCTTCAGCTTCCGCACCTGGATGAACACCCTGGTGCAGAGCGGCATCATTGAGGAGCCGCAGTACATCGTGGTGGGCAATATGCTCTGCGTGCTGCGGGCCAACGGCGGCAGCGTGGCCTTCTACCGCGATACCAACGAGGTGTTCTTCACCAGCCTGGACCTGTTCAATGTGACGAAGTACGCGGTGAACGGCGGCGATGTGGTCTCCTTCACGCCCACCCGCCTGGATGAGAACGGCGAGGTGGCGGTGGACGAGGAGGGCAATCCCCTGGTGAACCTGATCCGCCGCGCCAGCAGCGATGAGTCCTATGCCCGCGACGGCAGCACCGTCACCTTCGACCTGGATGACTATCACATCCCGGTCTACTGGACCGCCGACGGCAGCGATGTCTATCTGCCTCTCGCCGTGCTGAGCAGCCTGTTCAGCTGCGGCAGCACCCTGGGCATGATCTATTCCAACGGCACCCTGTTCTTCACCAACGGCGGCATCCCCTGGCCTGTACTGACGGACAGCCAGGGCAGGACCCAGGAGGACCTGCTCTACGCCTCCGGGGCCGGTGACCGCCCCCAGGCGCTGACAGAGCTGACCTACAACCTGCTGTGCCTGGAGCTGGACCTGAACTATGGCCTGAAGAGCGAGCATGGCATCTACGGCACCTTTGACGAGTACCTGACCCAGACCGGCCTGAAGTACTACATGCTGGAGACCGACGGCAAGCTCTTCTACGACAGTCTGGCCCAGCTGACCACCGCCTATTTCGCCGATTTCCACAGCGGCGTGAAGAATGCCGGCCCCTATGCCGGCAAGGGCTATTCCTCCAAGCCCACCAGCCTGCCCGCCTCCACGGAGATCATGATCCGCAACATGAAGTCCCTCCTGGATGCCCGCGCGGCGGCCGGTCTGACCGTGGATGAGGCCCGTGCGCAGTACAGCCAGAGCTGCCGCGTGCTGGAGCCCTATATGGAGGTGGACGACACCGCCTACATCACCTTCGACGCCTTCTATACCATGGCCGCCTTCATGAATTTTTACAGCGAGGATTTCGCGGAGCAGATCGAGGATTACATCGACTTTGACACCATCGCCCTGGTGGTCTATGCCCACAGCCGCATCACCCGGGAGGACAGCCCCATCCGCAAGGTGGTCATTGACCTGAGCAACAACGGCGGCGGCATGGTCAACGCCGCCATGTTTGTGGCCTCCTGGTTCCTGGGCAAGTGCTGCTTCTCCATCAGCAACCCCGTCACCGGCGGCTATTTCACCACGGCCTATGAAGCCGACGTGAACCTGGACGGCAGGATCACGGCCGACGACACGCTGGACGGCCGGGGCCTGGAGCTGTATTGCCTGATCAGCGGCAGCAGCTTCTCCTGCGGCAACCTGGTGCCCGCCATGTTCAAGGAGAGCGACCGGGTGGTGCTGCTGGGCCAGACCTCCGGCGGCGGCGCCTGCGTGGTGCAGCCCAGCGTGACCGCCGACGGCACCGCCTTCCAGTACTCCAGCTCCCGCCATATCTGCACCGTCAAGAACGGCAGCTACTACAGCGTGGATCAGGGCGTTACCCCCGACTTCACCATCAGCAAGCTGTCCCATATGTATGACCGCCAGTGGCTGACCGATTTCATTGCCGATCTGCCCTGAGCCATGCACTCATGCAGGGCCCTTCCCCTTTGCGGGAAGGGCCTTTTTGATCCGCATTTCCTGTTGACAAAAGCATCCCCTTGTGCTACTATGTGACCGTGATTGCATTTTGGGTCACAGCGTCAGGAGGTATGCCATGAGCTATATTGAATTCCGTGATGTCTGCAAGGATTATCAGACGGGCGAGACCGTAGTCCACGCGGCCAACAAGGTGAATTTTGAGATCGAGCGGGGCGAGTTCTGCGTGGTGCTGGGTCCCAGCGGCGCCGGCAAGACCACCGTGCTGAACCTGCTGGGCGGCATGGACAAGGCCACCTCCGGCACCATCACCGTGGACGGCAAGGCCGTCACCGGCATGAACGGCCACCAGCTGACGGACTACCGCCGCCTGGATGTGGGCTTCGTCTTCCAGTTCTATAACCTGATGCCGAACCTGACGGCGCTGGAAAACGTGGAGCTGGCCCAGCAGGTGTGCCCCAGGGCCCTGGACCCCAGGGAGGTGCTGGAGCAGGTGGGTCTGAAGGACCGCATGGGCAATTTCCCGGCCCAGCTGTCCGGCGGCGAGCAGCAGCGCGTATCCATCGCCAGGGCCCTGTGCAAGAATCCGGCCCTGCTGCTGTGCGATGAGCCCACCGGCGCCCTGGACAGCCACACCGGCGAGCAGGTGCTGGAGCTGCTCACCAGGCTGTGCCGCGATTTCTCCACCACCGTGGTCATCATCACCCATAACGCCAGCATCGCCCAGCTGGGCAGCCGGGTCATCCGCATGAAGAACGGCAGCGTGGAGCGCATCGAGCTGAACGAGCATCCCGCCCGTGTGGAGGATGTGACATGGTAAAGGAACCGCTTCACGCCGCGCCCGCCGGAAAGCGCCGCCGCGGCACCCTGACGAAGAAGCTGTTCCGCGACATGCGCCGCAGCGCCATGCAGTTCATCGCCATGCTGCTGCTGTGCTTCCTTGGCACCTGGTGCTTCACCGGCCTGGACGCCAACTGGCGCATGCTGGACCTCTCCTTCGAGACCTATTTTGACGAATACAATGTGGCTGACCTGTGGATCAAGGGCAGCGGCTTCTCCGACACGGACCTGCGCCGGGTGGAGCATCTGGAGGGCGTGGAGGCCATGCTTCCCCGCACCTCCCTCTCCGCCGACTGCCCCGACCTTGGGGACGATGTCACCGTCAACTTCCATGCCTATGACGGCGATATGTCCGTCAACATGCCCTATCTGCGCTCCGGCAGCCTGCTGGCCTCCGGGGATGACAGGGGCATCCTGGTGGAGGAGCAGTTTGCCCAGGCCCATGGGCTTGAGCCGGGCGACACCCTCACCCTGCGCATCATGGGCAGCGATATCCGCTTCACCGTGCGGGGCACGGTGCTCTCGCCGGAGTACATCGTCACCAGCAAGGACGTGGCGCCCATGCCGGAGACCTTCGGCTTCGTGCTGTTCAACCACTCAGCCGTCAGCAGCCTGCCCCTGAACGAGATGCTGGTGACCCTGAAGGAAGGATATGCCGAGGAGGACGTCAAGGCGTAGGTGCTGGCCCTGATCCCCGAGGCGCTGATCCTGACGGTGGGCACCAACAGCGGCACCGCCACCTCCCGCAGCTTCGTCTCCATGTTCCGCTCCATGAGCTATTTGTTCCCTGTGCTGGTCTACGCCATCGCCACCATGATCGTGGTGTCCACCCTGACCCGCATGATCGAGAACCAGCGCATCCAGATGGGTACGCTGAAGGCTCTGGGCTTCCCCTCCCGCACCATCCGCGGCCATTACCTGACCTACGCCCTGGTGCCCTCCCTGGTGGGCTCCCTGGCAGGCGTCTTTGCCGGCGAGTATACGCTGCCGGACGCCATCTGGATCATGCTGGCCCACAATTCCCGCATGCCCTGGAAGCTGCGGCCGCCCATCTCCGTCCTCAGCTGGCTCTCCTTCGCCGGCACGGTGCTGCTGAGCCTGCTGGTCTGCTGGTATGTATACCGCAGGGCCGCGAAGGAATGCACCGCCAGCCTGCTGCGCCCCAAGCCCCCGAAGAACGGCACCCGCATCCTGCTGGAGCGCTGGACCGGCCTGTGGCGGCGGCTCTCCTTCAACAGCAAGATGGTGGTCCGCAACATCTTCCGCAACAAGGGCCGCTCCTTCCTGTCCTTCGTGGGCGTGTTCACCTGCAACATGCTGATCATCTGCTCCTTCTGCCTGCAGGATTCCATCCCGGCCTTCATCACCGCCTACTACACCGGCACCCATGCCTATGAGCTGCGGGCGGAGCTGGACACAGACCTGTCCGGCACCCTGCAAAGCTATCAGAGCCGTCTGCCGGGCGGCCTGGTGGAGGGCATCATGGAGAAGAGCGTCTCCGTCACGGGGCCGAAGCAGACCCGTGCCTGTACCCTGACCGTCATCCCCGAGGGCCAGCGGCTCATCGCCCTGGGCGAGGGGCAGACGGTGATGGCTCTGCCGGAGACCGGCGCCTGCGTCAGCCGCAAGCTCTGCACCCTGCTGGGCCTGGAGCTGGGGGACAGCATCACGGTCTATCTGACCGGCGACCCCGATGCCCTGGTGCTGCCCATCAACGCCTATGCCGAGACCTATATCGGCCAGGGCGTGTTCCTGAGCCAGAGCGCCTGGGAGGAGTGCCGGCGGGGTGACTTTCAGGTGTCCGCCCTGCTGCTGGATGATGCCACCCCCGGGCAGCTGCAGCGGCTGAATGAGATGGACGAGGTCACCGACCTGAAGTACACTGCCGACCAGAACCGGCAGACCCTCAGCATCATGGATTCCACCACCACTATGTTCTCCATCCTGACCGGCGCCGCGCTGCTGCTGGCCTTCATCATCTGCTACAACATGGGCCTGATGAACTTCACCGAGCGCGTCCGGGACTACGCCACCCTGAAGGTGCTGGGCTACCATCAGAAGGAGATCCGGAAGCTGATGATGCGGGAGCAGGAATGCATCGCCCTTCTGGCCACCCTGCTGAGCATCTATCCCGGCATCCTGCTGACCGGGATCATCCTCCAAATGTGCGAGTACGACAGCATGGTCTTCAAGCCCTCCTGCTACCCGCTGACCGTTGCCAGGGCCTGCCTCATCTCCATGGCCTTTGCCTGGTTCATCGAGCGGCTCCTGACCCGCAAGGTCAAGTCCATCGACATGGTGGAGGCCCTCAAATCCGTGGAATAACGGAACGGCCCCGGCCTTCGTAAAAAAGACCCTGTAAAAAGAGCCTGTACAGACAGAAAGGACGGATCCCCATGAATATGAAGCGACTCTCTGCCCTGGTGCTTGCGCTGCTGCTGTGCGCCTCCTGTGCCTGGGCCGATACGGACCTCTCCGGCTATTCCATCACCTCCGCCAATGTGACGGCGGTCCGCTTTCAGGATATCACCGCCCCCTGCTCCGGCACGCTTGGCAGCTTTGACCTGGAGGCAGGAGACGCCGTCAGCGCCGGACAGGTGCTGTTCTCCCTGCTGACCACCCCGGTCTATGCCTCCGAGAGCGGCACGGTGAAGGCCGTTTTCGTCCAGCCCGGCGAGGATGCCTCCTGGGCCATGGGCACCTACGGCATGGTGCTGGCCATCGAGCCGGACATTGCCCAGAGCATCAGCTGCACCACCTCCGGCGCCTACAGCGATGAGGACAACAAGACCCTGCATGTGGGCGAGACCCTGTACTTCCAGTCCTCCAAGAGCGGCAAGACCAGAGGCTCCGGCATGGTCACCGCCGTCAGCGGCAACGCCTATACGGTCTACATCCTGACCGGCAGCTTTGACCAGGGTGAAAGCCTGACCATGTACCGGGCCGACAGCTACAACAACCGGGACTGCGTGGGCAAGGGCACGGTGAAGCGCCGCGATCCCATCCGCGTGCAGGCCTCGGGGATCGCCGCCTCCGTGGAGGTGACCGCCGGCACCCATGTGGAGAAGGGCGCTCTGCTGCTGACCACCCTCCCCGCCGACGCCGAGGTCAACACCCGGCCCGACGTGACGGCTGAGGCGGAGGGCGTGGTAGCCTCCGTAGCGGTCACATCCGGCCAGCAGGTCTGGCGGGGCCAGCTGCTGTGCAGGCTCTACCTGACCGACGCCCTGGAGATCACCGCCGATGTGGACGAGGTGGACCTGCACGGCCTGCGGGTAGGCGACCGGGTGAAGGTGACCCTGGATACGGACGAGAGCGCCGTGCTGGAGGGCACCGTCTCCGAAATCTCCTCCCTGGGCGTCACAAAGCAGAACGCGGCCCTGTATACGGTGCATGTGCAGCTGTCCGACAGCGGAAAGCTGATGCTGGGCCAGAGTGCCAGCCTGTACCTGCCGAAGGAGTGATGAGGAATGTCCGCTGCATTTTCCCCTGAGGAGCGGGAGCGCATCCGGCTGCAGCTGCTGGAGGCCGCCGGCCGCCATGCCCGGCAGGAGGGCATGCGCCGGGTGAGCGTGGATACCCTGGCCCAGGAATGCGGCATCTCCAAGGGCGCGTTCTATCATTTCTATGAGACCAAGGAGCTGCTGTTCCTGGATATGCTGAAGCAGCATTACCGGAGGATCGCGGAGCTGGCGGCGCGGGAGTGCCGGGACAGCGCGGACCTCCCCGCGGTGGAGAGAGCCGCCCGGGTGTTCCGCACCGCGCTGGCCGCCATGGGTGACGCCGCCATGATGCGCTTCATCCATGACGAGGTGCCGCTGCTGCTGCGCAAGCTGCCCGATGATGTCCTGCGTGAGCATTTTCAGAGCATCGAGGATTTCATCCGGTAGCTGCTGGAGCTGGTAAACTGCCGCCTGCGGATCGAGCGCGATGTGGCGGTGGACATCATCCGTATCCTGTTCATGAGCCTGCTCCATGCCGAGGCCATCGGTCCCCGCTTCCCGCAGGCCCTGTCCGCCATGGTCAGCAGCGTATGCGCGCAGCTGATCGACGGCTGACAGGACATAAGCCCGTCTCCCTGTGAGATCTATCCGCGGCGGCAGGCGGGCTTTTCGTTCGTCTTTCAGGCTTCAAAGCTGTAAAAAACCGTAAAAAAACGGCGCATAACCGTCCAAAATGGCCGTTTTCCCTTGACTCAGGGGCTCCAAAGGGCTATAATGTCCGGGTATCGGTCTGAGTTGAACAGAGAAGGAGGTGCGGCCGTGCTTCGTTTTGTCGGCAGAATGCTGTCATGCCTTGCCATGACCGCGCTGCTTTGTCTGGTGTGCTCGGGGCTGGTGACCACCTCTGTCCGGGCGGAAGCGCCGGAGGAGAGGGATGTCCCCGTGCAGGCTACGCTGCGCTGCGACGCGGATCTGCCTGTTCCGCAGCCCGCTGCCCATGTGCAGCAGCGGGAAAGGGCCGGCACGCAGACCGCCTCCGTCCTTCCCCGGGCGGAGGAAGCCCCCACGCCGGTGCTTTGCGACGCCAACGGCTGTCCGCTCACAGGCAGGACCTGGGTGCGGGCCGCATGGGCCGCCAATCCGCCGGAAAGCATCCCCGGCTCATGAAGAGAGCCCCCTTCTCTTCACCGAAACCCATCATGAATCACAGGAGGCAATGAGCGATTATGAAAAAGAACTCACGGACGAAGTCTGTCGTCGCCCTGGCCATCGTGCTGGTGCTGACGCTCTTCTTCGGCATCGTCGGTGTGGTCGGCCTGCCGCTGGATTCCGAGGGCCTGTATACCTTCGGTCCCTGGCTGCCCACCACTGACGCTGCCAACTGGCCCGATCTGCTGGAGCTGGGCCTGGACCTGCGCGGCGGCGTGTATGTGGAGTACACCGCTGCCCTGCCCGCCTCTCAGGAGGGCCAGGATGTGGACTTTGACTCCCTGCTGGACGGCACCATCTCCGTTATCCAGAACCGTCTGACCGACGCCGGCTATGCCGAAAGCACCGTGCAGAAGATCGGCACCAACGGCATCCGCGTGGAGATCCCCACCTCCGGCAGCGCCGATGATGAGGTGAGCGCCCGCAACACCGTGCTGGACCTGATCGGTGAGACCGCCCACATGGAGTTCCGCGGCCCCGACGGCGAGGTCCTGTTCGACGGCACCCATGTGAAGAGCGCCACCGTGTTCTACAACAGCAACACCACCAGCTCCAGCGAGCGCTACGGCATCTCCTTCGAGCTGGACTCTGTGGGCGCCGAGATCTTCGCCACCGCCACCTCTCAGAACATCGGCAAGAACATCACCATCTACCTGGATGACACCTGCCTGGTGAACGCCACCGTGCAGAGCGCCATCACCGAGGGCAAGGGCCAGATCACCGGCAACTATGATTACGAGTCCGCCCGCAAGGTGGCCGCCCAGATCCAGTCCGGCGCCCTGCCCCTGGACCTGACCCAGGACAAGGTGGATACCGTGTCCGCCACTCTGGGCCCGAACGCCCTGTCCACCTCCGTGCTGGCCGCTCTGATCGGCATCGCCCTGGTCATGGTCATCATGATCAGCCGCTACCGTCTGAACGGCGTGGTCGCCTCCTGGGCCCTGACCATCTACATCATCGTGCTGTTCATGCTCATCGCCCTGATCCCCGGCATCCAGCTGACCCTGCCCGGTCTGGCCGGTATCGTGCTTGGCATCGGCATGGCCGTGGACGCCAACGTCATCATCTTCGAGCGCTTCAATGAAGAGATCCGCGCCGGCCGCTCCGTGAAGCAGTCCGTCCGCGCCGGCTTCAAGAACGCCATGAGCGCCATCCTGGACGCCAACGTGACCACCGTGATCGCCGCCATCGTGCTGCTGATCTTCGGCACCGCCTCCGTGCAGGGCTTCGGCAAGACCCTGCTGCTGGGCGTCATCACCTCCTTCTTCACCGCCGTGTTCGTGACCCGTTTCCTGATGAACCGCTTTGTGGGCGCCGGCCTGACCAAGACCAGCCTGTACTGCGGCAAGAAGAACGAAAAGGAGGTGGCCTGAGATGGTCAAGAATCGCTCCAAGCTCTGCATCATCATCTCCCTGGCTATCTTCGCCGTGGCGATCCTGCTGTCCCTCACCGGCAACGGCATCAATGAGGGCATCGATTTCGCCGGCGGCATGAGCATGCAGTACAAAATGGGCAAGGAAGTCAATGCCGAGGATGTTCGCGCCGTGCTGAGCAGCATCGGCCTGGAGGGCACCGTCACCGTGCAGGGCTCCAATCAGGATGAGGTCAAGATCCAGATCAAGGACATCTCCAAGTGCACCTATGTGCTGGAGACCACCACTGAGACCGAGTCCGCCGACATCAATGAGAATGCCCGCCGCATCCAGACCGTGCAGGCCGGCTTCGAGGCAGGCATCAAGGAAAATTATCCCGACTTTGCCCAGGACGGCGATGTGAACTATGTGGGCCCCGTGGCCGGCGCCACCCTGATCAAGAACGCTCTGCTGTCCGTGGCCATCGCCGCCGTGCTGATGCTGATCTACATCGCCTTCCGCTTCGACCTGAACTCCGGCATTGCCGCTGTGGTGGGTCTGGTGCATGACGTGCTGATGATGCTGGCCTTCATGGTGCTGCTGCGTTCCATCATCCAGATGAACTCCAGCTTCATCGCCGCCATGCTGACCATCGTCGGCTATTCCATCAACAACACCATCGTGATCTTCGACCGCATCCGCGAGAATGTCCGCAAAATGGGCAGCGCGAAGCGCGAGGATGTGGTGGGCCGCTCCATCAGGGAGTGCCTGGGCCGTACCCTGACCACCACCGCCACCACCCTGGTGACCATCGTGATGCTGTATATCCTGGGCGTCAGCTCCATCAAGGAGTTCGCTCTGCCCATCATCATCGGCATCGTCAGCGGTGTGTACAGCGCCAACATGATCAACGGCTATGTGTGGGCCATGCTGGAGGAAAAGCGTCTCGCCCGCAAGACTGCCGCCGCCAAGTAATTTTCACCAAGCAAAAAGCCTCTCCGGAAACGGAGAGGTTTTTTGCTTACTTTGATCGACTCATTCGGCTTCGTCTGGCACGGTCACCGTGATGCGGGAGAGCACCTCGCCCACCTTCTCATGGAGGACCAGGTCGGCCTCGCCGTCCACGGGGGTGGCGTCCCGGTTGATCAGTACCAGATGGCGGCCCCGGAAGTAGCGGAGCAGGCCCGCGGCGGGATACACCGTCAGGCTGGTGCCGGCCACGATGAGGGTGTCCGCCTTGCGGATGGCGCTGACCGCCCCGCTGACCACCTCGTCGTCCAGGCCCTCCTCATAGAGCACCACATCCGGCTTGATGACGCCGCCGCAGCCGCAGCGGGCCACCCCCTCGCTGTCCCGGATAGCCTCCGGGCCGAAGCTTCTGCCGCAGCGCATGCAGTGGTTGCGCCAGACGCTGCCGTGAAGCTCATAGACCCGCCTGCTGCCGGCCAGCTGGTGCAGACCGTCGATGTTCTGGGTCACGATGCCGATGAGCCTGCCCTTCTTCTCCAGCTCCGCCAGCTTCAGATGCGCCGCATTGGGCTTCGCGTCCAGCGGCAGCAGCTTGTCGCGGTAGAAGCGGAAGAACTCCTCCGGCCGCTTCATGAAGAAGCTGTGGCTCAGGATGGTCTCCGGGGGCCAGTCATAATGCTGATTGTACAGGCCGTCCACGCTGCGGAAGTCGGGGATGCCGCTCTCGGTGGACACGCCCGCGCCGCCGAAGAACACGATGCGGCGGCTGTCATCGATGATCTGCTGCAATGTCATGGGGCGCACCCCTTTCGGCTCACAACTGCTTCAGATAGGCGGCAATGGCCTCATCCTTGCAGTTGGGGTAGAACAGCTCGGCAAAATGCTCGCCGCTGACGGTCTCCTTCAGGAAGTCCTGATCAATGTCCTTCAGGATGTCGATCAGAGGACGGTAGGTGATGGCCTTCACGCCGTCCAGGATCTTCTTGTTGCGCTGCTCGGGCACCACGCGCTCGGCAGGATAGCCGTTGCCGTGACCGAAGCCGAACAGCTGGCTGAAGATCATCTCCAGCTTCAGCTCTGCGCCCCAGCCGAAGTCCTTGGCGAAGGGCAGGGCCACGCAGTTGCCGTCATTGATCTGGGCAAACATGTAGCCATCGGAGGGGTCCGTCAAATGGCCGCACAGCACACCGGGGAAGGAATTGCAGGCCAGCATGGCGCCCTCGCCGGTACCGCAGCCGGTGACCACATAGTCGGCCGCGCCGGTGGTCAGCAGCAGAGAGGCCAGCAGGCCCACCTTCACATAGGTCAGCTGGCAGGCGTCATCGGCGGCATACATGCCATAGTTGACCACCTCATGGCCCATAGGCTCCACGACCTTCTTCAGGGTGGCGAGGATCATGCCGTTCTTGGCGGCCTGACTGTTTTCATTGATCAGTGCAATACGCATGGGAATCTCATCCTTTCCGCGGTGCTTCCGCGCTGTTTTGTCAGAGAGAGTATACCACGATTTACGGCCGCCTGCAACGGAGAAAGAAGATTTTGGCCATGTGCGTCAGGCTTGACATTACGGCCCTTTCGGCGTACAATGAACACGGCAACGGAAAAAAGCCCCCTTCGGGCAGATCAAATGAAAAGAGGAAAAAGCATATGACGCAGACACCCGTGACCCGGGAACAGCTGGCTGCCTGGACGGCCGCCTACCGTCAGGACGCCGCCCGTCAGGTGGCGGAGCTGGCGCTGGCCAAAACCGCCATGAACGATGTGATGTATGTCTCCTCCGCCGCCAACGCCATGCGGCAGAAATTCTCCCTGGAGATCCCCACCATGACGGTGACCAATCAGCAGTCCTCCGGGCGCTGCTGGCTCTTCGCCGCCACCAATGTGCTGCGCGAGCGCATCGGCAAGGCCCTGAATGTGGAATTCTTCGAGCTGAGCCAGAGCTGGCTGGCCTTCTGGGACAAGTTTGAGCGCTGCAATTATTTCTTCGAGAGCATCCTGGCCACCGCCGATCAGCCCACCGACAGCCGGGAGGTGCAGTTCATCCTTCAGACCGGCGTGCATGACGGCGGCCAGTGGGATATGTTCGCCGCCATCGTGGAGAAGTACGGCCTGGTGCCCAAGGATGTGTATGACGACACCTACCAGGCCAGCCATACCAGGGACATGAACGCCATGCTGAACCGCAATCTGAAGGCCCAGGCCGTGAAGCTGCGCCGCATGGTGAAGGATGGCGCATCTGCCGGGGCCATCCAGTCCGCCAGGGCGGAGATGCTGGGAAGGATCTACAGCTATCTCTGCTCCTGCTACGGCGTACCGCCGGAGAAGTTCGATCTGGAGTATGTGGACAAGGACAAGCAGTATCATCGGGAGGAGGGCCTGACCCCCACGGCCTTCCGGGACAGGTATGTGGGCGATCTGCTGAAGCAGCTGGTCTCCATCATCAACTCCCCCACCGCCGACAAGCCCTATGACCGGGTGTATACCGTGAAGCTGCTGGGCAATGTGGTGGGCGGCAGGCCCGTGCGCCACCTGAACCTGGCCATGGACGAATTCAAGGCCGCCATCATTCGCCAGCTGCAGGACGGCAAGGTGGTCTGGTTCGGCAGCGATGTGGGCAAGTGGGGCCTGCGGGATGCCGGCATCTGGGATGATCAGTGCTTCGCCGCCGAAAAGCTGACGGGCCTGGACCTGCAGCTGACCAAGGAGGACAGCCTGAACTACTGGTTTGCCGCCATGAACCACGCCATGGTCATCACCGGCGTGAACCTGGTCGGCGGCAAGCCCACCCGCTGGAAGATCGAGAACAGCTGGGGCGACGAGCATGGCAGCAAGGGCTACTATGTCTGCTCCGACAGCTGGTTCGATCAGTATGTGTTCCAGGCCGCCGTGGAGCGGATGTACCTGGGTGACAAGGCCGCCCTGGCTGACGGCGAAGCCACCGTGCTGGCGCCCTGGGATCCCATGGGCACCCTGGCCGACTGAGCCGTTCTCCCCGCGGAGGTGCCGCCATGACTTATCTGTTCGTGGGGCTGGGCGGCGGTCTTGGAGCCATGTGCCGCTACGCCGTCAGCTCCCTGCCCGTCAAGACCGCCTTCCCCGTCCTGACCCTGGTGGTGAACCTGCTTGGCGCCTTCTTCATCGGCTTCATCGTGGGCTGGCTGGAGAAAAAGCCCGGGGCCTCCGGGTGGCTGTCCCCGTTCTTCAAGACGGGCTTCTGCGGCGGCTTCACCACCTTCTCCACCTTCTCGCTGGAGGCTGTCACCCTCTGGCAGCAGCACCGACAGCTGCTCTCCTGTGCCTACGCCCTGCTGAGCGTGCTTCTCTGCGTCGCCGGCGTGGTGCTGGGCAGGCTGCTGGCACGGAAGGTGCTTGCCTGAGTTCATCGAAAGCCTGCCTCCTCCGGGCTCCAATGGCCCCGAAGGAGGCTTTTCCTTTGCCTGCCCCTCACCGGCAGCCGGCCTTTTGTGCAAGTTTCACAAGAAAGTCGCGGCAAGGCTTGTGAAACCTGACCATTGCAATCCGGTCGATTTTTGATATAATATGACCATCGGGTGAGGGGAAGCCCTCAAGCCTGCAGAATGATTTTTTTGAGGAGGAACAAACCTATGGCAAGTCTGTCTCTTCAGCATATTTACAAGGTGTACCAGGGCGGCGTGACCGCTGTGTCTGACTTCAACCTGGAGATCGCCGATAAGGAATTCATCGTGCTGGTCGGCCCCTCCGGCTGCGGCAAGTCCACCACCCTGCGCATGGTGGCCGGTCTGGAAGAGATCTCCGACGGCGAGCTGTACATCGGCGACCGTCTGGTGAACGACGTGGCCCCCAAGGACCGCGACATCGCCATGGTGTTCCAGAACTACGCTCTGTATCCCCATATGACCGTGTTCGACAACATGGCCTTCGGCCTGAAGCTGCGCAAGACCCCCAAGGATGAGATCAAGCGCCGCGTGGAAGAGGCCGCCAAGATCCTGGACATCGCTCACCTGCTGCAGCGCAAGCCCAAGGCTCTGTCCGGTGGTCAGCGTCAGCGTGTTGCTCTGGGCCGTGCTATCGTCCGTGAGCCCAAGGTCTTCCTGTTCGACGAGCCTCTGTCCAACCTGGACGCCAAGCTGCGTGTGGCCATGCGTACCGAGATCACCAAGCTGCATCAGCGCCTGCAGACCACCTTCATCTACGTGACCCATGACCAGACCGAGGCCATGACCATGGCTTCCCGTATCGTGGTTATGAAGGACGGCGTTGTGCAGCAGGTGGATACTCCCCAGAACCTGTACGACTATCCCACCAACGAGTTCGTCGCCGGCTTCATCGGCAGCCCCCAGATGAACTTCTTCAACGTGACCCTCGCCAAGGAAGGCCAGGACGTGACCGCCTCCTTCGGCCAGAACAAGATCACCGTGCCCACCGCCATCGTGAAGCGCTTCACTGACGAGTCCTACATCGGCAAGGAAGTCGTGATGGGCATCCGTCCCGAGAACATCCATGACGATCCCGAAGAGATGGCCGAGTTCCCCAAGGCTCAGATCTCCGTGAACGTGGAAGTCACCGAGCAGATGGGCTCCGAGACCTACCTGTACCTGACCACCACCGGCAAGGATGGCAACATCATCGCCCGCGTGAATCCCCGCACCACCAGCCGCACCGGCGACCAGATCAAGGTTGCCTTCGACGTGGCTCACCTGCACTTCTTCGACAAGGACACCGAGAAGACCATCCTTGCCAAGTAATCCAGATCATCCACAGGCACTCCGGAAACGGAGTGCCTTTTTGTTGTACTGAAAAGGTTTTCGGCGTGATGCGGTGAGATATGGACAATAATTGCCCATATCCTCCATTTCGCAATTTTTATCAATTCAAAATTGCATTTTGCCTGTATTTTGGCCCATTTTGCCCTTGATTTTTGCAGAATATGGTGTACAATAATGCCTGTTGCGGTATTTCTCCATTCCGGGAGGCCGCATGAACACAGAAAAGGAGATCATCATCATGAAGAAGCTGCTTGCCATGCTCCTGGCTCTGGCCATGCTGCTCACCTGCTTCACCGTGCCCGCCCTCGCGGCCGATGACGGCTATCTGAACGTCATGCTCAGCACCAATGTCATGTCTCTGGACACCAACCTGGCCACCGACGGCGAGTCCTTCGAGGTCATCGCCGACTGCATCGACGGCCTGATGCAGATGGACGAGTCCGGCGCCGCCATTCCCGCTGTCGCCGAGTCCTACGATCTGTCTGAGGACGGCACCGTGTACACCTTCCATCTGCGCGAGTGCTATTGGGCCAACGGCACCCAGGTGACCGCCAACGACTTCGTGTTCGCCTGGCAGCGTATGTGCAAGGAGGCCGGCGAATACGCCTATATGTTCGACACCTCCGTGGGCTGCGTGAAGGGCGCCGACGCCATCATCTATGAGGGCGCCGATCCCACCACCCTGGGCGTGAAGGCTGTGGACGACCTGACCTTTGAGGTCACCCTGGAGGTCCCCGTCTCCTTCTTCCCCAGCCTGATGTATTTCCCCGCCTTCTACCCCATCAATGAGGCCTTCTACAACAGCATTCCCGAAGGCGCCTACGGCACCAGCCCCGAGACTTATCTGTGCAACGGCGCCTTCGTGCTGGAGAGCTATACCCCCGGCACCGCCTCCCTGTCCCTGAAGAAGAACGAGACCTACTGGGATGCCGCCCGCGTGCAGCTGGCCGGCATCAACTACCAGGTGGTTGGTTCCTCCGATAACGCCCTGACCGCCTTCAAGACCGGCGCTCTGGATCTGGTCACCATCAGCGGCAACCAGGTGGCAGCCGCCGAGAAGGATGCCGATCTCGCTGCCAAGCTGAATGTGACCGGCGCCGGCTACATGTGGTACCTGTCCTTCTCCCAGACCGCCAACAACGCCCAGGGCGGCATGCTGGCCAACGCCAACCTGCGTCTGGCCATCACCAATGTGCTGGACCGTGAGGAGCTGGTGGAGGACTATGTGATGGATGGCTCCATCGACACCTACACCGCCGTGCCCCCGCAGTTCGCTGCCAGCTCCACCACCGGCGAGGACTTCTCCGCCGATCAGGATATGTTCGCCGATGTGTGCGGCTACAACCCCGAGGCTGCTGAGGCCTATTTCGCCGCCGCCTGCGAGGAGCTGGGCGTCAGCGAGTTCACCTTCACCCTGATCTATGGCAGCAACGAGGGCGATGAGGTCGCCAAGGTGGCTCAGGCCATCCAGACCCAGATCCAGGACGCTCTGCCCGGCATTACCATCAAGCTGCAGCCCATGACCAAATCCGAGCGTCTGGACAAGATGCAGAACGACAACTACGACATCGCCCTGACCCGCTGGGGTCCCGACTATGCCGACCCCATGACCTATCTGGGCATGTGGATCACCAACAACTCCAACAACTACGGCTTCTGGTCCAACACCGAGTATGACGCCATCATCACCGACTGCACCACCGGTGCCTACATCTCTGACTACGATGCCCGCTGGGCCGCTCTGTACCAGGCTGAGGCTCTGGTGATGAATGAGGCTGTCATCGCTCCCCTGTACACCAAGGCCAACGCCAAGCTGGTTGCTTCCAATGTGACCGGCATTGAGTACCATCCTGTGGCCCTGAACCGCGTGTACAAGAATGCTGTGAAGCAGTAATCATTCTCCCACCGTTCCTGAAGCAGGGCGGCTCCCCCTCTGAGAGCCGCCCTGTTTCTTCTTCATCCGACCGAAAAAGGGCTGCATGAAAGTATGAGAAGTTATGTGCTGAAGCGCGTCGGCATGGCCTTGCTGACCCTGCTCATCATTGTATTCCTCCTGTTCGTGCTGGTGCGCGTGATGCCGGGCAACCCCTTCCCTTCCGAGCGCATGAACGATCTGCAGATCGCCAACAAGCGCGCCGAGATGGGTTTGGATCTGCCCATACCGGTCCAGTTCTGGAATTACATGGTCAATCTGCTCCAGGGCGATTTCGGCAACGGCACCTCGCTGTATTATGGCGCGCCGATCAACACGGTGTTGTCCACCTGCGTGAACAATTCCTTCCGCATCGGCGGCTTTTCCGTGCTGCTGGGCTCCGTTGTGGGCCTGCTGCTGGGCATCTGCGCCGCGCTGAACAGGGGCAAATTTCTGGATGGCTTCTGCACCGTTTTTTCCATTCTGGGCGTGTGCGTGCCTTCCTATGTGTTCCTGATCTTCCTGCAATATACCTTTTCCTACAAAATTACGCTGCTCCCCTATTTCTTTGACGCGGACCGCTTCGTCAGCTCCCATGTGATCCCGGTCATCTCCATGAGCCTGTTTACCATGTCCACCATTGCCCGCTTCACCCGCAACGAGATGGTGGAGGTGATCGACAGCGACTATGTGCGTCTGGCCGAGAGCAAGGGCCTGTACGGCGGTCAGCTGATCCGCCGCCATGTGCTTCGCAACGCCCTGATCCCCATCGTAACGGTGCTGGCTCCCCTGATCGTTGATCTGCTGACCGGCGCGCTGGTGGTGGAGAAGATCTACGGCATCCAGGGCATCGGCAAGCTGATGGTGGACGCCATCGCCGGCGAGGGCGTGGACTACAACTATGTGCTGGCGCTGGGCATCCTGTACTCCAGCCTGTACATCGGCATCATGCTGGTGGTGGACCTGCTGTACGGCGTGCTGGATCCCCGCATCCGCGTCAGCGCCAAGGGAGGTGACAAGGCATGAGTGAATTCGACAAAAACGCCCGGCAGGATTTCGCGCCGGATGACTTTGAGCTTCTGAATGCCTCCGACCTGAACACCGACCGCAACTTTGCCTCCCAGAGCTACTGGAAGGGCGTGTTGCTGCACTTTGTCCGCAACCGTCGGGCCATGGTGGGTCTGGTCATTGTATCCCTGATCATCCTCCTGGCCATCTTTGCCCCCATCCTGAGCCCCTACACCTACAACAACCCCGTCACCGGCATCAACGCCAAGGGCAAGGCCAAGAAGGCCATCAGCCTGGAGCCCCGCGTGCCTGCCATCCATGAGCTGGTCACCGGCGAAAGCTACGACGACATCTGGGCCGACAAGACGCTGATCTTCGGCACGGACGACAACGGCCGCGACCTGTGGACCCGCCTGTGGTTCGGCGCGCGCGTTTCCCTGCTCATCGCCTTCGTGACCATCATCATCGACATGATCATCGGCATGAGCTACGGCTTGATATCAGGCTACTTTGGCGGCATGGTGGACAATGTGATGCAGCGCGTGGTGGAGGTCGCCAACAGCATCCCGCGCCTGGTCATCGTTTCGGTGCTGGCCATCTTTATGGCCAAGGGCATCAGCCTGGTCATCGTGGCCCTGCTGCTGACGGAGTGGATCGGCATGAGCAAGATCGCCCGCGCCGAGATGTTGAAGATGAAGGAGCAGGAGTATGTGCTGGCCTCCCGCACCCTTGGTGCCCGCAGCGGCCACATCATCTTCAAGGAGATCCTGCCCAACACCATCGGTCCCATCATCACCCAGGTGATGTTCTCTATCCCCACCGCCATTTTCACCGAGGCCTTCCTGAGCTTTGTGGGCGTGGGCATCGTGCCGCCCGAGTGCTCCATCGGTACCCTGATCTCCGACGGCTTCAACAACATCACCACGCTGACCTACCAGATCATCCCGCCCATCATCGTGCTGGCGCTGCTGATGCTCGGCTTCAACTTCATCGGCGACGGCCTGCGTGAGGCTCTGGCTCCCAAGCTGGAAGATATGTGAGAAAGGAGAGCGTTCTATGGCACAGACCATCTTGAAGATTCATGACCTGGACATCTCCTTCCGCACCAACGCGGGTACCATCCATGCCATCCGCGGCGTGGACCTGGACCTGCAGAAGGGCGAGACCATGGCCATCGTGGGCGAGTCCGGCTCCGGCAAATCCGTGACCATGAAGGCCGCCATGGGCCTGCTGGACAGCAACGCCACCGTCAACAGGGGTGAGATCCTCTATACCTACAACGACGCAAAGGGCGCCGAGCAGACTGTGGACCTGCTGAAGCTGACGAAGAAGGAGCTGCGCCAGCGCTACAACGGCAGCCGCCTGGCCATGGTGTTCCAGGACCCCATGACCAGCCTCGATCCCACCATGACCATCGGCAAGCAGATCATGGAGGGGATGATCCTGCACAAGGGCATGAGCAAGGAGGCCGCAAAGGCCAAAGCCCTGGAGCTGCTGGAGCTGGTTGGCATCACCGACGCCCCCAAGCGCTTCGGCAACTACCCCCATCAGCTGTCCGGCGGCATGCGCCAGCGCGTGGTCATCGCCATCGCCCTGTCCGCCGATCCCGACATTCTCATCTGCGATGAGCCCACCACCGCCCTGGATGTGACCATCCAGGCCCGCATCCTGGAGCTGATCAAGGATCTGCAGCGGAAAATGGGACTCTCCGTCATCTATATCACCCACGACCTGGGTGTGGTGGCCAAGGTGGCCGACTATGTGAATGTGATGTATGCCGGCCGCATCGTGGAGGTGGGCAATGTGGATGAGATCTTCTACGAGCCAGCCCATCCCTACACCTGGGGGCTGCTCTCCGCCATGCCTGATCTGGATACGGATGACGACCGTCTGTATTCCATTCCCGGCAGCCCGCCCAACCTGCTGCATGAGCCTGCCGGCGATGCCTTCGCCAGCCGCAACCGCTTTGCCCTGAAGATCGATGAGAAGGAGCATCCGCCGTTCTTCAAGCTGAGCGAGACCCATTCCGCCGCCACCTGGCTGCTGCATCCCAACGCCCCGAAGATCGATATGCCCGAGGCGCTGCGTGAGCGGCTGGACCGGGCCAGAAAGGAAGCGAGCAAGTATCTATGAGCACACCGCTGCTGAAGGTGGAAGGGCTGGTTCAGCACTTCCCCATCTCCCGCTCATACACGGTGAAGGCCGTCAACGGCGTTTCCTTTGAGATCTATCCCGGCGAGACCTACGGTCTGGTAGGCGAGTCAGGCTCCGGCAAGACCACCATCGGCCGCAGCATCATTCGCCTGTACAACCCCACCGCCGGTACAGTCACCTTCCAGGACAAGGTCATCTCCGGCAAGCTGGACAATGCCACCCGCGAAATGCTGCGTACCGACATGCAGATGATCTTTCAGGACCCCATGGCCAGCCTGAACCCCCGCAAAAAGGTGGAGGACATCATCGCAGAGGGGCTGGACATCCATCACCGCACCTCCTCCCGTGAGGAGCGCAGCGCTCAGGTGGCTGAGCTGCTGAAGAAGGTAGGCCTCTCTCCGGAGCATGCGGTCCGCTACCCGCATCAGTTTTCCGGCGGCCAGCGTCAGCGCGTGGGCATTGCCAGAGCCCTGATCATGAACCCCAGGCTGATTATCGCGGATGAGTGCATCTCCGCCCTGGATGTGTCTATTCAGGCTCAGGTGGTCAACCTGATGAAGGACATTCAGGATGAGACCAAATGCGCCTATCTGTTCATCGCCCATGATCTGAGCATGGTGAAGTATATCAGCGACCGCATCGGCGTGCTTCACCTGGGCTATCTGGTGGAGGCCGGCACCACGGAAGAGATCTTCGAGCATCCCGTCCACCCCTACACAAGGAGCCTGATGTCCGCCATTCCGCACCCCAACCCGGAGGTTGAGAAGCGGCGTCATCCCATCGTGTATGACAAGAATGCCGAGGGCATCGACTATGCCGTGGGCATCGAGCATCTGGTGGAGGGCACCCACACTGTACTGGCCACCGATGAGCAGTTCGCCCGCTGGATCCGCTGAGCTCCCGCTCCCTTCACTGAAAAACATCCCGCCGACTGAATCGGCGGGATGTTTTGATTGGACATGCTTACGCGTCGTCCCGGGTATAGGCGTTCTTCATGGCGCGGCTGGCGGTATCCAGCACCTTGCCAAGCACCTCATTGGTCATGCGGCGGGCCTCAGCCGCGATTTGATCATTGGCCTCCGCCAGATAAGCGGAAGACCCGGCAGGCAGCCCGTCGTCAAAGCGCTTCAGCATGGCATGACCCATGGCCAGCATGCCGTACTTGTAACGGTCAATATCGGCAATGCAGCTGTGATAATGGGCGTCCACAATGGAGGCGATCAGGCGGTTGGTCCAGTAAAAGTTCTCCGTGCTGACGGTCTCGGTGGTGTTGGCCAGATACTCCGGCGTGGTCTCCACGTTGGCATAGAAGGGCACGGCTGCATTGAAGGCATTGGAGCCCACCGCCAGCCATTCCACGGCCATGGCTTCCTTCGGGGCATAGGGCCGCAGCTGGGTAATGGCCACAAAAGTGTTGCGGTTGATGCCGATGGGGCGATAGCGGCCCCGGTTCAGAGACTCTCCGTGCTGGTTGTAGGGGTTGAACTCCGTGCCCTGATAGTAGGAGGACAGGATGTACTTCACATCCTCCACGGTGATGCGCTTCTCGGGGATCATGCACCAGGGGATATCGTCGCTCTCTGGCAGATAATCCGCGTCGGGGCCCTCCCACTTGAAGGTGGAGGGGTTGAAATACCGCTCCATATACCAGGCCCTGGGCGTATTGTAGCTGTGGTCATGATCCGTATGGCTGCCAAATGCCGCGCGGGTGTCGAAGGCAGTCTGCTCCTCCAGGGGCTCCTCCCCCACCAGATCCAGATGGTTCTCCCGGATGAAGCCGATCATATCGGAAGAGCAAAGGTTCTCCTTCTTTGCGCCAAAGGCATCCACCAGATCCAGGCTGTCGATGCCTTGCTGGTTGGGATTCACCACATAGGCCTCGTCCGGCACACGGCGGGCCATCCAGTGGTGACCGCCCACGGACTCCAGCCACCAGATCTCGTCCACATCCTGGAAGCCGATGCCGTTCATCTCATAGGTGCCAAACTGCTCGATCAGGCTGCCCAGGCGAAGCACGCCCTCCCGTGCCGTATGGATATAGGGCAGCACGATGGTCAACAGGTCCTCCTCACCGATGCCGGCCCTGTCCAGGGGATCGGCACCAAGTACCCTGGGATTGGAGGTCAGGGTCTCCGTCTCGCTCATGGCCACATTGCAGGCATTGATGCCAGCCTCACCCCAGATACCGCGCTCCGGCTTCACATTGGGCATGCAGGTATAGCGCATGGGATCGTCCGGCAGGGTGATCTCCACGCCGGAGAGCTTGGACTTGTACTGACGGGGCTGTTCCTCCGGCTTTACCACCACAAAACGCTTCGGGCAAAAGGCGGCGGGGCCGGAATCGTCATCCCGCGCCATCAGGGTGGAGCCGTCATAGCTGGCCTTTTTACCGACAAGGATCGTTGTACAGGACATTGAAATCCACTCCTTTGCTTCATTGATGGACATATTGTAATCCTCCGGAGGCTTTGGGTCAAGTGGTTCGCGTGATATTCCTGAGCCAACGATATTTCTTGTAATGATGATAAACAGCCGGGATCTTCACGATCTCGTCCATATTCACGATACAGTAGACCGCCATGGGCGGCAGCTTCCACCAGAAGGCCGCCATGAAGCCCATGGGTACCGAGAAGCACCACATGGCGCCGATATTGCCCAGCATATCGAACCGGGCATCACCGCCGGCGCAGAAGATGCCGTCCAGCACCGTGTTGTTTACAGCCTGGAACATCACATTCACGCCGCAGAACAGCATCATGGTCTGGATATAGCCGGATACCGTTTCACCGAAGCCCACAAGACGCACGATCAGCGGAGAGATAGCCATCAGGGTGCAGCCGGTGCAGATCCCCATTGCGATGGCCAGGCGCGTCAGGCGGCGTCCGTAGTCTTTCGCCTGCTCAAGCTTCCCCGCTCCCAGCAGGTTACCGATCATGATCCCTGCGCCTCCGCTGATGCCACGGGTCAGGCACAGCATCATGCTGCGGGTGATGGTGGTCACCGAATTGGCTGCCACGGCATCGCTGCCCATATGTCCCATAATGACCGAGTACATGACATAGGCAACACCCCAAACCAGGCTGGCTCCAAGCACAGGAAAGGTATAGTGCCAGAAATATCGGGAAAGCTCCCGGCTTCTCTGCAGGAGTCCCGCCCATAGCACCCAGACGCGTTCCGGCTTCCGGGTCTCCAGCATACCCCAGACGACCTCCATGAGTCTGGCCGCCACCGTGGCAATGGCAGCGCCACGGATCTCCAGCCTCGGCATGCCGAGCCAGCCGAAGATCAGGACGCCGTTCAGCACAATGTTCAGCACCACGGCCGTGGAGCTGATCCGGGAGGAAACGCCGGCGTGGTCCGTGTTCTTCAGCACCGTGAGATAGATCTGCGAGATGCCGCAAAGCACATAGGAAGGCGACACCACCCGCAGGTAGCCCGCGCCACGGGAAATCAGCTCCGGCTCATTGGTGAGGATGCGCATCAGCAGCTCGGGCACCAGCGCCGCAGCCAACGTGAAAAGGCAGCCGCAGAGCAGGTTCATCCTCAAAGCAATGGGGATCACGCGCTCAATGGAGGCGGCATCCCGCTTGCCCCAGTACTGTGCGGCGATCACGCCCGTGCCTATGGCCATGGCCGACACGAACAGATTAAATACGAACTGGACCTGCGTGGCCAGGGACACCGCTGAGAGCGAATCCTGGTCCACAAAGCCCAACATCATGGCGTCCGTGGCGCTGACCAGCGCAAGCATGAAGGTCTGGATCATAATGGGAACCACCAAACGGGAGATCTGCCTGTAAAATTCTTTGTCTGCTTTGCTCCGCATGGGGACTCCTTTCCACTTGGACACAGGAAAAGGGGGCATGCCTTGGCACACCCCCTGTCACAGCTGTGCGATTACTGGGGACGGATGACCAGCTCAGTCTCGCTGTCAAACAGATAGACACGCTCATCGGGGATAGAGAACACCAGGTTGGTGTCCATCTCAGGCTCGTCATGGGGGTCCACCTTCAGGATGGCACGGCGATCGCCCATCACCATGTATACATTGGCATTATCGCCAAGCATCTCAGTCAACTCCACCTGACCGTCCAGGACGCAGGCATTCTCTGCCTTGCCCAGCACGATATCCTCGGGCCGGAAGCCAAACTGCACCTTCTTGCCCTCATAGGCGTCAATGGCCGCGCCGTAACGCCTCTTCAGATCATACACGGTATTATTGATGCGGACCTTGCCGCCCTCCACCGTGGTCTCCACAAAGTTCATGGGAGGCTCTCCGATGAAGCCCGCCACAAACATGTTCACGGGATCAAAGTACAGGTCATGGGGTGTGCCGATCTGCTGCACATAGCCAGCCTTCATCACCACGATCCTGTCGGCCAGCGTCATGGCCTCCACCTGATCATGAGTCACATAGATGGTGGTGGCGCCGGTGGACTTGTGAATCTGGGCGATCTCGGAGCGCATGGTCACGCGCTGCTTGGCATCCAGGTTGGACAGAGGCTCATCCATCAGGAAGATGCCCACCTTGCGGATGATGGCACGGCCCACAGCCACGCGCTGCCGCTGGCCGCCGGAAAGGGCCCTGGGCAGACGGTCCAGATACTCCGTCAGGCCGAGGATAGCGGCGGTCTTCTTGACCTTCTCATCAATCTCATCCTCGTCGATGCCCTGCAGGGTCAGGCCGAAGGCAAGGTTATCATACACAGACATCTGGGGATACAGAGCATAGCTCTGGAACACCATGGCGATGCCGCGCTCGCGGGGGCCCATCTGATTGGCCACCTTGCCGTCAATGATCAGCTCACCCTTGCTGATGGTCTCCAGGCCGGCAATCATCCGCAGCGTAGTGGACTTGCCGCAGCCGGAGGAGCCGACCAGTACGATGAACTCGCCCTTCTCGATCTCCAGGTTAAAATCATGCACCGCATGGAAACCATTGGGGTAGATTTTATTCACTCCGTTCAGCGTCAAATAAGCCACTGTCAGATGCTCCTTTCAATGCTGTATTCCGAGCCCCAGTCTTACTTGTTCATATCCACCTTGGCCCTGGCATCCTTGACGATGCGCCCGGCCATGTACTTGATTCCCAGGAACAGCAGGTCAAAGCCCGCATACAGCAGTCCAAACAGGATGGGCTCCACGCCCAGCGCCACCGTATCCGCTGAACCGCTGACGGCCGCTGCCGCAGAGTTGATTCCCACATAGACCTGGTACACGCACATCAGCACCGCAAAGCTGTACAGGATATTGAGAGGCAGCGAGATATAGGTCTTGCCGGAGAAAAACATCCAGCACTTGTTCTCGCCTTCCCGCTCCTCCATGAAGCGCAGCAGGCTGTTCAGCAGCAGATCATTCACCAGGCCCAGCGCTACGCCGGCCACGATGAGAATATCCAATGTGGCGGACAAATAAATGCCCAATCCCCATAGGATAAAGTAGCACACCACGCCCGCAAACCACATCTTCAGCAGCACAATCTTCAGCCATTTGGCCAGCGTGATGCCCTTCCGGGTGCGGTATTTTCTCAGCTCCTGCTCGGAGTAGGCCTTCGTTCGCCCCGTATGGGACGCCGCCAGATCCTCCACCGAGCTGCGCTTCAGGCTGTAAGCCGCGCGGTCTTCGCGCTTCCTGTTCTCAGCCATAGGATCAGCCGGTGATCTCCAGCTTGGCCATATCGCCGTTGTCCTCGATCTTCACCGCGGTGTTGATCCTGCGGATGGCTGCGGTGTACACAGGCAACAGCGCCACAAGCACAGCGGAGATGACCTCAAGCACGATATGGACCGTCAGCATCTGCCGGGCCCAGGAGATATAGCTCATGCTGTCGTTGATCACCAGGGTGGCACTCTCGCCGGTGGTGGCATAGTCGATCCTGCCGATGTAATGGATGTCGGCATAGATGACGATGGCCAGCATCACATAAAGCAGAATCAGCATAGGCTTGTTCACGGGCTTACGGTGAGGGAAAGCATTCAGCATGCACACCAGCGAGAGCAGAGAAAACAGCATGATGGCAAACTGGCTCAGGCCCATGCCGACGCCCTGAATCTTGGCCGTGGTGTTGGACATACTGGTCAGATTGAAGGAGAACCAGACGAAGCCGATGGCCAGCGCGATCAGGGGGATGACCTTGGTATTGCGCTTCAGCGACACGATCTTCTTGCGAACAAACTCGTTCATCCTTACACCCCCTTGATGGCGTTGGTGGTTTCTTTGTCGAAGAAGTGCTTGCGGGTGCAGGAGATCGGCACCACATCACCGATCCTGTAATCGCACCAGCCGCGCAGCTTGCAGGTGATGCGCGCGCCCTGGTTTCCGTTCGCGTCCACCACATGGCCATGGACCAGGGTGTTCATGCCCAAGTTCTCGTTGTTGCTGACCAGCACCCTGAATTCAGAGCCGACAACCGTGCTTTCGGGGCGGATGCCCAGCACGATCTCCTTGCCCTGATACGCGGCAACAGTCTTCTGCTCGGCCGCCGTAAGAGGCAGGGTGAAATCCTTGCCCACAAGCCTGTCGCCGTCTACCCTGACATCGAAGGTGTTCATGGGAGGCAAACCGATGAAGCCGGCCACGAACAGATTGGCAGGCTCATCATACAGCTCCAAGGGCGTACCGATCTGCTGCACATGGCCCATGGACATGCAGACGATACGGTCAGCCAGCGTCAGAGCCTCCGTCTGGTCATGGGTCACATAAAGCATGGTGGCATTGAGCCGCTTGTGCAGCAGCATGATCTCGCGACGGGTGGAGCTGCGCAGCTTGGCGTCCAGGTTGGACAGCGGCTCATCAAACAGGAACACCTTCGGCTTACGGACGATGGCACGGCCCATGGCCACTCGCTGACGCTGGCCGCCGGAGAGCTGCGCCGGCTTCTTGCCCAGCTGAGCATCCAGGTCCAGAATGTCCGCGGCATCCAGCACCTTCCTGTGAATGATGTTGGGATCCTCCTTGCGCAGCTGCAGGGAGAAGGCCATGTTATCATAAATGGTCTTGTGGCCATACAGGGCATAGTTCTGGAACACCATGGCCATGTCGCGGTCCTTGGGGGCCGTGGCGGTGATATCCTTGCCGTCCAGATACAGGTTGCCGCTGGAGATGTCCTCAAGTCCGGCGATCATGCGCAGGGTGGTGGACTTGCCGCAGCCGGAGGGACCCACCAGCACGATCAGCTCGCCGTCCTTCACATCCAGGTTGAAGTCATGCACGGCCTTGACATTGTTGTCATAAACCTTTTCCACATGACGGAGGCTCAGTTCTGCCATGAAAGTGCCCTCCCCTTACTCGGCCAGCGTTTTCATGTAATCGGCCAGCTTTTTGTCCTGATTATAGCTCCAGATGCCCGCGGCCACGCAGCAGACCGCAGAGGCCACCAGATAAACGATCACCCGGATGAACTGCCCATCCTGCATCACCGTCTGCTCCACACCGGAAAGCTTGACGGTGGCAGCATGAGCCTGCATGGGCAGGATGAAGATCCTGACGATCTGGCCGGCTCCAAGGCCACACAGAATGAAATGGAAGCCGGGCCTGCGGTTCTTCACGCCCTCCTACGCCAGGAAAGCGGTCAGCAGGAAGATCAGGTTGTAAATGATGGAAACACCGATGAGCATACTGTAGTAATACTGACCCACGTCAGACTTATAAAGGCTGACAAAGTACAGAACGTCAAACACGATGGCCAGCAGAACAAGGTCAGCAGCCAGCTTGTTCTTGGTATAGCGCAGCCGGTCCAGCGGGATATCCTGGTCCTTCAGGAGCTTAGCATGGGATGCAACAGGACTCATTCGTGCTCACCTCACTTCTTGCTGTCGTCTATATCGGTCCTCACTGCAGAGGCACCTTCAGAGATCAGGGCATCCTCGGAGGCCATGACCTTTTTCTTCATGATCACATTGACCACCAGCAACACCGCCGTGATGATCAGAATGGCCGCAAGCACATACTGCACATCGAACCAGAAGGTGGAGTCGATGTAGGTCTGCTTGTACTTTGTGGCACGCGTAGCTAGCGCGTCGAAGTCCAGATTGTTCAGGAACTGATATTTGTAGCCGCCCGCACCGTGGATCTGCACAAAGCTCCACACAGCGGCAGCCACAGCGCCCACAGAGAACAGGCCCGTGGACACATAATTGCCGATGTAATACTTCCTGCGCGCATGGGTCTGCGTCAGGAACAGCACCGCCGCCAGCAGCAGCAGGCCAATGCCGACGTAAGTCAGCTGCTTGTTGAAGGGCTGAATATCATAGAAGATCTCGGCGCCCTTCACCTTGTTGTTCGTCCAGTATAGGCCGTCATACAGATCGGTGACCAGACCAAGCGAGTATGCAAAAGTCAGGGCTGCGGCGATCACAGCCAGGAAGCATACGATCCTCTGAAATACCATCTGTTTCTTGTACATGGTCAACCTCCTATATGAAAGGTTCCGATTGGGTTCCCATTCCGGTTTCCTTCACGGGGAGCTCCTCCGGAGACCCCGCGTACGGAGTCTCCGGAGGAAAGGAAAGGTTTACTCACCCAGGCTCTGATAGTAATCAACCACAGCATCCCAGGCGTCGCTCTTGATCATCAGGTAGGTGGAGCCGCCCCAGTCGTCGGTTACCTTGGCCGCGGCCTCCTCGGCATTGCTCACACCATCCATGGTGTAGCCGCTCACGATGATGTTCACGAACACATTGTCATTACCCTTGTTCTGGCCAAAGTTGTTGGTCAGCTCGGTCAGGGCATTCAAGGAAGCGTTCTCCACGGTGCTGGTGGGCAGCACGGTGGGCACGGAGGTGTACCAGGGGTTGTCGGCGATGGCCAGCTCAGGGTGCTTGATGGTGCCCAGAGCGATGGCGGTGGAGATATAGCCGGCGCCCTCCTTGCCGATCTCATTGGTGCACTGATACTCGAAGGCCTGGCTCTTGGCGAAGGACAGGGTGGAGCCCAGATACTGACGGGCATAGTTGGTGTAGTTGCCGGAGGTCAAGGTCTGCAGCTCGGCGAAGGTGGCATCGGCGATGACAGGCATCTCCTTGCCGTTGAACACGAAGGTCACATAGGAGCCGTCGTCGTTGGTCTTGATGAAGGCATCGGGGCCGTAGCTCATCAGGATCTGGCCTTCCT